>ERZ802830.4790-NODE-4790-length-10650-cov-6.48447_pt1 | contig 10650 bp, 13 predicted proteins | sample MGYA00345654_ERZ802830 | MGnify/ENA primary metagenome ERZ802830 (study PRJEB30503, sample SAMEA104212375) | marine metagenome | biome: Westerlies Biome; feature: [SRF] surface water layer (ENVO:00010504) within the epipelagic zone...; material: water...
ATTGCGAGAGGTTCATCTGCCGAAGTGAATGTGATTTCGTTGGTAGGAGAGCGGGGGCGTGAGCTCAAAGAATTTGTCGAGAAAGATCTTGGTCCAGAGGGTCTTGCACGTTCAGTCATTGTGGTTTCCACATCTGATCAGCCTGCACCTATGAGAATCCGAGCATCAATACTTGCGACCGCGATCTCCGAGGGTCTTCGTAATGAGGGGAAGCAAGTTCTTCTACTTATGGATTCACTTACTCGCTTTGCGATGGCGCAACGAGAAATTGGACTTGCCACCGGAGAACCTCCTGCTTCTCGAGGTTATGTCCCTTCTGTATTTTCCATGCTTCCTAAAATTCTTGAAAGAACGGGTACTTCGGATACGGGAGCAATTACCGCAATTTACACTGTTTTAGTTGAAGGTGATGATATGAATGAGCCTGTCGCAGATGCAGTAAGAGGCTTTTTAGATGGACACATAGTGTTAAGTCGAAAATTGGCGAATGCTAATCATTTTCCCGCTGTGGATGTATTAAGTAGTGTGAGCCGTTTGGATCGTGCAGTCTGTACAAATGAAGAAATGGCATTGATCTCCGAAGCTCGAGACTTGCTGTCGGTATACAGGCAAAATGAAGACCTTATCAATGTGGGAGCATATGTGAAGAAAAGTAACCCTAAAATAGATAGAGCTATCGAAAAATTTGACCCGATCGAGACTTTTTTAAAACAGCGCTACGATTCCTTAAGTACAAGGGAGGATGCGTTTAACCAACTTGGAGAGATTTTTAGATGAAAGCTTTCAGGTTTAGGCTCGAAACTCTTTTGCATCTAAGAGAAATTTCAAGAGACAAGGCTCTTGGTCATTATGCACAATCGATTCGTTCAAGGCAGGAAAGAGAAAAAGCTCTCCAGGTCTGTCAATCGCACTTAGAATCTCTTCATGCTCAGATAGGGGAGAGAAGAAAAAATAGTTTTACCGGATCAAAGCAAGAATCATTCGATTTATCGGTTAGTCATGCTAAAGAGCGAATTCTTGATGCAAACAGAAATTTGCAGGAATCGATGCAAACAGAGCAGGCGAAAAAAGGTATCTATCTAAAGATTGACTCTGAGTATAAAAGCCTACTGAAGCTTAAAGAAAAGAAGTACGAAGAACATGTTTATTCTGAATCTCTTAAAGAAGAACGTGAACTGGAGGATATTATCGGCGGTCGTTTTGTTTTTAATAATATAATAAGTTAACACTATGAAAATCTCACCTACCTTAATTGTTTTATTAGCGGTTGTGCTTTCCGTGGGCAGTGCGGCTACCATGCTTTGGTTGAATTACGATGCTCTATTCAAACCTAAGCCAGTGATCGAAGCAGAATTTACAAGTGTGGAGTTTGATGCGGATGATACCAGTTATTCCCCTGCGGAAACTCATTCCATGAACCAACTTTCAAAAGAATTAACTGCCCTGAAAGAAAGGTTATTAGAACGGGAGAATGAACTTGATGCACGAGAATCTGCAATTAGCATGGATCTGGAATCTCTAGAAAAACAAAAAAAAGAATTAAAGCAGATACGGGAAGATCTTGCTTCCAAGTTGGCTGATTTTGAGGCCAAGCAAGGTCAGGATCTCAGTGAAGAGCAACTCAAGGTTTACAAGGACACCTCCAGGCGATGGATTGAGATGGGACCTGAGGTTGCAAGCGTAGAAATTCAAAATTGGCGGCAGAAAAGACGTTTTGAGGAAGCGTTGACTATATTTGAATTACTCAAGGCGGAAGAAAAAGCTCCAATTATTGCCTTTATGTTAAACAGTGATGAGGATTCTTTGATTGAACTCGCTGACGCATTGGCAATGAGAGATCGTGGTCTTTTACCGAGTGTGGAAGCTGAGAGTATAGCTAACCCACTTCAGAATTAATTTAGGATGGAGTCAGTCACCAATGCATTTGTAAACAGACTGGGCAACTTGCCTAGCCACCAGTCTGTTGGAAAAAATGGTACATTTTGGTTGCCTCCAGAATCCCAAAATAATTTTTCGTCTAAATTGAAAAACTTGATAAAAAATCCTAAAACTTCTGATAACCCCGCCAAACCAGCCCAGTCAAAACCTACTAATGCTCCTTCTAATCAAGGAAGCTTAGTGAAAAGTTCTTCTTTGCCTGAGACCAGTCCTAAGAGCAATGTAAATGGGCAAAATAGAGGTGCTACGGTGGCCAGCACGATGAATACTTCTCATCCTTCCGGAAATACTAATGCTGTAAATTCAAGCAGATCGATTCATCCGCCCTTGCATCCGGTTTCACCAAGAAATGGAGATACTTCCGTTCTTAACAACATTTCAACCAATCGAGTTCTTGATAAAAAGGGCGATGCTATTGAAGGTAGTCTAAGAGATAAAGAAAATCATCAGCAAGTTGGGGAAAATGTGGAGGAAGAAAGGCAACAAAAGAACGGAAGGCATGGCACAAAAAATGCTCATCTTGCTTCGATTATGTCTCTCTTCGAAAACATAGACACATTTGTGACTCAGGTAATCACTCGTGCCAAGTCTGATAATTGCTTCAATCAACGCTCGTTGAAAACCCTAGAACACATTGCCCGCGAAGTGGCAGCGAAATTAGCTTACTTGGATAAAAATGATCGAAAAGTGGTCCGCATGGCAATTGATTTGCCGAATGGTTCACCACTCAGTATCCGAATCGAGCAAAATTCATCCAACCTTTCTTTATCTTTCATATCTGATGATTCTGAATCTGTTGAAGTGTTGAAGTACATTCGTGATCTTCTTACCGGTAGTAAAGATAACTCACTCGATTCACCTATCACGATCAATCTTTTTAAATCCTACAACGAAATGGATTCTCATTTTAAACAAGCCGCATAAATTACTATGATTGACGCAATATCTTCCACCCTAGCTTCAAACCCGAGATCAAATACGATCGCAGAACAAGGAAAAAGGGACGGTGCTACCATGCAGATGGATGATTTCCTTCAACTCCTCACTGCTCAAATTAGCAACCAGGACCCCTTGGAACCAATGAAAGACACCGAGTTCATATCCCAGATGGCCAACATTGCCTCCTTGGAGCAGATGGAGCAGTTTTCAAAAGGGTTTGAGACATTTGCTGATTCGCAAAAAGACATGGTTGCTCAAGCTTATTTGGGTCGTCAAGTAAATGTTACTGATGGAGAAAGAAGTATTTCAGGCGTTGTCGATGCAGTCGACAAGGCTGAAGACGGGCAGATTTCGGTTCAAGTGAATGGACAATCTTACAACCCTCAGGATATTACCCGGGTTTCAATTCCTAGGGGAATTAACTAATGATTGCTTCTCTTCACAACGGAATTACCGCACTCAAGAGTCTCACACAAGGCTTGCAAGTTTTGGGTAACAATATAGCCAATGTAAATTCCTTAGGCTACAAATCCTCCCGTGCTAACTACTCCGATAATTTTTATCTTCACCTTAATGACGCTGAATCTGGTGAAGGTGGAGTGCCAAGTAATAACATACAGCAACACGGTACAGGAGTTCATGTGAGCTCTGTTTCAACCGATTTTAACCAAGGCACCATCGAGGTGACAGGTATGGATCTGGATGTCGCTATTCAGGGTGAAGCTTTGCCCAATGCAGGAGGGTTTTTTCAAGTTGTTGATCCTAATACAGAGGAACTCTATTTTACCAGAGCGGGTGCCTTTGAAGCTACCAACCAAGGCCTTTTAGTCACACGTGATCAATACCGGTATCAACTGCAAGGTATCAACGGTGCCTTGCAAGTTTCACTCGAAGAGGGGGAGACGCTACTTGCGAGAAGAATTGAAGAAGATGGTCGAATCAATTTAGTTGTATCGAAAGAAGATGCGAATGGTGGAACGGAGGATGTGATCCGGAATGCTGGTCAAATAAGCCTTGTTAATTTTCAATCTCCTCAATACATGAGAAGAGCCGGTAACGGATTTTACTCTAACGGTTCACCTGGTGAAGACTTGGCTGGTATTGTTGATAATGCTTTTCCTGCCAGCGGATCAAATGGTAAAATCAAGCAATATTCCCTTGAGCTTTCCAATGTTGATTTAACAAACCAGTTCGCCTCAATGATTTCACACCAAAGATCTTTTCAAGCTGGTTCTAGAGTAGTGACAACCTCAGATTCTATTCTTCAGGAAGCGGTTAATTTAAAACGATAATATTCTCTTAATCCCAAATAGCTATTCGATATGTGTGCTGCTCAATTAGACGAAATCCCAGAAGAAAACGAGCCTGCTGAAAAGAAAAGTGGCTCAAGTGGCAATCTTGTTCCGGCATTAATTGCAATTGTCCTTGCTCCTGCCTTAACAGTGGGGATGATGTACTTCATAATTAACCTCAATAAGCCGCAAGAAACTATCAAACCTCAAATTACTGAGGGAGGGCAACCACTTAATATGGAACCTTCCGGCGAAGAAAAGTTTTATGAATTGAGTCAACTTATTACCAATTTGGGAGGGCCCATCAAGTCGAGATATATAAACCTAGATCTTAAACTTGAAGGTTTGGCAGGTGATTTCGAAAAAATTCTTGAAATGAACGAGCATCGCATTCGCGACAAAGCTCTTTCTATAATGGGTGGTTATAGCTATGAAGATGCCCAGTTGGACGGTTTTCAAGAACGAGTCCGAGTTGATCTTACCAAAGGATTCTCTTCAGTATTAAGAAAGTATCGTGATGGTGAAAGCGACCTGATCCGTCAGATTTACTTCATGCAGTTCGTGGTTCAGTAACAGTAAATTTTGTCCCTGCCTGATGCCAGAAGATACTAAATTTGACGACGAGAGTTTCGATATAAGCGAAATTGAAGGATCTGTTGATACAGGTCCGCTTTTTTTACACGATGGCACTAGGGTTGTTGATTCCTCTGAAATTAGAGTTAAAAAATACGATTTTACAAATCCGATCGTTCTTTCAGACGCCGATCTCAGTAAGCTTAAAACTAAATCTGAGCAATTTGTATACTATCTTTCAGGGCATCTTTCTATGTTTTTAAGAACCGAGTTTAATCTCGAACTTGAAGATTTGAATGCTGATTTATATTCAAACTTTACCCAGTCAATTAAAACACCTTCTTGTATTTCACTTTTTAAAATTCAGGAATTAAATGGTGTTTGTTTGTTGGATGTAAATTCACACCTTTCGGTAACTGTGGTTGATCGTATTTTGGGCGGTCGTGGATCAACCAACCCTGAAGAACGGGGTTTAACTGATATTGAAAAAGCTCTAGTGGAAGATTTTAATCTCATCATCCTTGAGGAATGGTGTAAGCAATGGTCCAGTTCGATGCAACTCACTCCCTCTATCATCGGAAATGAAAGTACGGGCAAATTCCTGCAAACATCACCTGCAGACGCAATGGTTTTGGTATTGAGTATGGAAGCCTCATTTGGCGATGTATCTGGACCAATGAGGATTGCAGTGCCTTACTATACCATGGAACCAGTATTGAGCCGGTTACTTTCTTCCGTTTCCACTGAAGAGAAGAAACCGGTAGCCAAGATGCCAAGATGGCATGAAATCTACGATGATATTCCCGTGCAAGTCTCAGCAGAGTGGGATGCCTTCGAACTCACGCTCAGAGATCTTTCAAATCTACAAGCAGATGATGTAATTGAGATGAGTACAGATCTGATCACCAATACCCAACTTAGAGTGGAAGGGCGAACTTGCTTTATTGGTGAGATCGGTCTTGAGGGAGATCAAGTGGCTTTTCAAGTGAATGAAAGTATTTCTGAAGCAGTAAAATTAATCGGCAAAAAAAATGGATAGCAAAAAAATGGACATCGTTATGGACGTGAAGGTTAATGTCACCGTCCAGTTAGGAACTGCAGAACTTCCCATGAAGGAGGTTGTCGAACTTAGCCCCGGAGCTCAAATTCAACTCAAGCAAAATGCCAAAGATCCAGTCAGCCTTCTGGTCAATGGTAAATTAATTGCCCACGGTGAAGTCGTCGTCATAGATGATAAGTTTGGTCTTAAAGTGACTGAAATCGTTGATTCTCCTTCCTGAGCTAAATCATGTTCTTCACTATCCCATGATGATTAATGGGAATGTCTCTTATTCCTTTCGCCTTTTTCTGTGATGCTACCTCAGCATCATCAACTAAGCTTGATAACCCTTGGATTTGGGTAAAAGTTTTTATCTTTTTAATCATCCTTGGGATTGGAGCTTTTTTTCTCAATTATTTTACTCGAAAGAAAAACCTCAGAACCCCAGTGCACGGAAAAAGTAAATTAAGCATCATTGACACTTGCTCCTTGGGCAATCGGCAATTTTTGGTTGTTGCCCAGTACGAATCGGCTAAGCACTTGCTCGCTGTAAGTTCTGCTGGAATTTCTCATCTTACTGATCTCACCAAAACGAATTCGCCTTTAGAGTATCTTAAACCGGATGAGGAAAGTAATATACCCGATTCTAAATAAGAATATGAGATATGTTCCAATACTTATTTTTTTACTCGGGCTTATTTCAGCGGGTGACTTGACGGGGCAAAGCACTGGGACGGGAGCTCCAGGGCTTCGGATTGATGTGACTGGGTCCAATGAAGAGGGAGATTTCGGGGTTGCGATCCAGTTGGTAGTCGCGATGACTATTCTAACTTTGGGTCCATCTGTGATCATGATGATGACTTGTTTCACAAGAATCATTATTGTTCTTGGATTTGTCAGAAATGCGATTGGTGTAAATGCTGCACCTTCGAGTCAAATTATCATCGGCTTGGCATTATTTTTAACTTTTTTTGTAATGGGTCCCATCTGGGATCGTATCTATACAGATGCGGTTGTTCCTTACATGGATGCGACGATGAAATCCGGCGATGCTTTAGCTGTTGCCACGGCTCATATGAAAGATTTCATGATGAATCAAACAAGACAAGAGGACGCACAGTTTTTTCTTGAAATTTCCAGGCAGGGAGCAATGACTCGAGATGAATTGCCCCTTAGTATTGTGGTCCCTTCTTTTGTTCTCAGTGAACTTAGAACAGCTTTTCAAATGGGTTTTCTGATATTCATTCCCTTCATCATTGTTGATTTCATTGTGGCTTCATCCTTGATGTCGATGGGAATGATGATGATGCCTCCTGTTGTTATATCCATGCCTTTTAAGTTATTACTTTTTGTATTGGTGGACGGGTGGTATTTGGTCATTCAGTCTGTTGTAAACAGTTTTAATATCGCTTGAGGAAATATTTCAAATGACACTCGAACTAGCAGTAGATATTATGAGGAATCTCTTGCAGACAGCCTTGCTGCTTGCTATTCCAATTCTTGGAACTGCAACTGTCGTTGGTCTTGTAGTTAGTTTTATCCAATCGATAACCAGCTTACAGGAACAAACTCTCACATTTGTTCCCAAGCTCGTTTGCGTATCCTTAGCCATAGTTCTTTCGGCAAATTTCATTCTTAAAACACTTACAGACTTTTGCATATCGATGTTTAATATGATTCCCAATATGGCTCAATGACCATAGAGGCAGGGGAAATTGTAGTATGGGTGCTTGTATTTCTTAGGACAGGTGCTTTTTTTTTAGGAATACCTTTATTTGCTGGAAAAATGCTGCCCACCAAGACCAAGACTGCATTTGGTTTACTCCTTTCTATTTTAATCAACCCCCTTGTTCCCGCGAATTTGGAATTAACCACTCATTTCGCGGGGGCAATTCTCCTCGCTCTAAATGAAGTATGTATCGGTCTCATGCTTGCCATGATGGTACGCATGGTTTTTTTTGCAGTGGAGTTGGCTGGACATCTGATATCCTATGAAATTGGTCTGATGGCTAGTAATAGTGTAAATCCATTGCTTGGTGGTTCCGACGCGACCATAACCACACTCCTTTATTACTTTAGCCTTCTGATTTTCTTTGTTGCAGGTATTCATTACGATGTACTGAGGGCTTTCATTATGAGTTTTGAAATCTTGCCCATAGGGAGTTTCTTTTTACAGGCTAACCCTATGGAGGAATATGTGGCAGAAGTAGCTAAAGTATTCGTTGTCGGGACGCTTATCGCTGCCCCTTTTATTGCATTAAATTTCCTTATTAATGTATCCTTTGCAGTCCTTGGTAAAGCTGTGCCCAAGATGAATGTATTCATGACTAGCTTTTCAATACGTATTCTTTCAGGTTTGATTATTTTAGTTGCTTCCTTGTTGTTATTTAGTTCCTACATTCTCGAGCATAGCAGAAGATCCGTTGAGGTTATGCTAGATATTATTCAGGTCGGATAAGTTGCTATGTCGGATGTTGATAAAAGTTCGAAGACAGAGGAACCTACCGAGAAAAAGTTAGGAGAAGCCAGATCTAAAGGGCAATTTGCAAAAGCTCCTGAAATTTCAATGACGACAACTTTGCTGGCAGGTCTTCTCGTGATTTTGTTTTTAGCTCCCGCTAAAGCTGAGTACCTAGCTGAATTCACAAAAAGTTTACTAGAAAATTTAGATACCATAATTCTTAATCAAACAGGTGCAAGTGTTATGCTAAGTAAGGCTTATTCTACTATGGCTTTTATCGTATTACCTCTGATGGCAGGTTGCTTTGTAGCTGCCTTTATCTCAGAGGGAATGCAGACAGGTTTTCGATATACTCCAAAAGTCATTAACCCTAGTCTGAATAAATTTAACCCAATTAGCGGTGCTAAGAAAATATTTGGCATCAAAGGGTTAAAGGCCTTTTTTATCGATTTTCTTAAATTTTGTGCAATTGGTACAGTGGTTTGGATTACTTTACTGATTTTTCTTGATCACCCTATTTTCTATGCACCGATTCCAATCGAAGAGGTTCTCCGTTTCATTTACATCTTATTTCTGGTTCTTTTTACCATTCTCGTGCTGATGTTGCTCATTATTGCTGTAATAAACTTCATCATTAAGAAAAAAGAGAATCATGAGGAAATGAAAATGACGAAACAGGAAGTAAAAGATGAAGCAAAAGCCAAGGACATTGCACCTGAGGTAAAGTCGGCCCTAAGAAAAAAAGCGATGGAAATTCTCAGCAGTTCTGGTGCACAGGATGTTTCCACGGCTGATGTGGTGGTAACCAACCCAACTCATTATGCAGTTGCTCTTAGGTACGAAAAGGGCACGGATCATGCTCCAGTGGTGGTTGCGAAAGGAGAAAATTTGTTGGCAAGAAGAATAAAAGCAATTGCAATTGAATACGAGGTGCCTCTTGTAGAAAATAAACCAGTGGCACGCACCCTTTTTGCGTTGGGACGGGTGGGAGAGGCTATTCCGCTTGATTTGTACAGGGTGGTGGCCGAAATTCTTGCCAATGTTTACAAGGCTCATTCGTATTATTTTCACCGTTTGAAAGCGAGAAGACTTCTTGCGCGCAAAAAAAGCCCTTCCTTTGCTTAGATTAAATTATGATTGAGACACTAAAAGATAAACTCTCTATGCTTAAGGGTAATGGCGACCTTGGGTTTGTGGGGGGCTTGTTTTTAGCCATTTTTCTATTGGTCGTCCCCGTTCATAAGGATTTATTGAGTTTATTATTGGTCATAAGTATTGCGATTTCCTTACTTATTCTCCTGACCATAATTTATCTAAAGGATCCATCAGAGTTTTCCGTTTTTCCAACTCTTTTGCTCTCAGTGACGCTCTACCGATTGGGACTGAATGTTGCCTCAACTCGTTTAATTCTTTTAGATGGAGATGCTGGTTCCGTGATCGAAGCATTTGGTAGTTTCGTAGTACGGGGAAACTATGTTGTAGGCACGGTAATCTTTCTGATTCTGGTTATCATTAATTTCGTTGTGATTACAAAAGGTGCAGGACGTATTGCCGAAGTTACCGCCCGTTTTACTTTGGACGCGATGCCCGGTAAGCAAATGTCTATCGATGCAGAAATGCAAAATGGGGTAATAACAGAGGCTCAAGCCCTCGAGAAAAGAGAAAAATTGCAGAAACAGGCAGATTTTTATGGTTCTATGGATGGTGCCAGTAAATTTGTTAGGGGAGACGCAGTGGCGGGTATTATTATAACGGTGGTCAATGTAGTTGGAGGTATTCTGATAGGCTTTTTTCAAAGGGATATGGAAATTACACAAGCTTTGGAAACCTACACCATTCTTTCGATTGGAGATGGATTAGTTACCCAAGTTCCATCGATTATCGTTTCTATTGCCGCAGGTATCTTAGTCACCCGTTCCTCTGAAGAGGGGGACCTTGGAGAATATGTAACGAAGCAGCTGATTGTTTATCCTCGTGCAATCGCGATTGCCGGTGCTCTTTTATTGCTCTTTTCTCTATTTTTATACGAGACGTTTTGGCCTTTCTTTATTCTTTCAATGGCATGTTTTGCTACTGCTTACTTTGTTAAAAAGAAAGCTGATGCAGAGGGTACTAGTAGCGAGTCAGCTGCCCTCGATAATAACGCACATGCTTTCACTGGTGGTTCAGGTCAATCACAGCCCAGTGCGGGTGAGACTGGGGCAGGAGGAGAGGAACCTTCACTTTCCCCTATGGAAAGCGCTATCGAGCAGGAAGTATTTGGGTTAGAAATGGGGTATGGCTTACTTGTAATGGCAGACAAAAAGAAAGGCGGTGATCTGTTGGACCGAATTACTGGTGCACGAACTAATTTCGCCCGTGAAATGGGGATGCTTCTCCCAACAATTGGAGTGAGGGACAACATCGAA
>ERZ802830.4793-NODE-4793-length-10646-cov-9.65036_pt1 | contig 10646 bp, 11 predicted proteins | sample MGYA00345654_ERZ802830 | MGnify/ENA primary metagenome ERZ802830 (study PRJEB30503, sample SAMEA104212375) | marine metagenome | biome: Westerlies Biome; feature: [SRF] surface water layer (ENVO:00010504) within the epipelagic zone...; material: water...
GCTGATCTTGCGTTTACCTCTAACATAACTGGTGAGCTGGCAGGTGATGCGGAAGCAAGCGCTAATCTTGCGTTCACAGCAAGCGCAGCGGGCCAAGTCACACAAACGATAACGGCTGATGTTGACTTATCATTCAACGCTGTTGCGGTGCCAAATTACATTGGCGCTTATTTACCGGCTTCTAGCAGCCTAACGGCTGAGTTTACATTCATTGACGGGTTGCACGCACAGCTTTCGGCAAGCAGTAGCGTTGATGTAGCTGAGCCAACGATTGAAAGCGTTACAGCTTCTAGCATTAAAGCTGAGTCAAATATTGTTGCAGCAAGCAACGTTGCTTCTCTAGCAAAAGCGCGCGCTGCGCTGGCAGTTACTGCAAGCGTTAAATCGCTTGATCCAAGATTTATCTGGGAAGCGCCCACAACTGGCTCAGAAAACGTAGACGAAATTTGGAGCGCAACGCCTGATAATGTTCAACCCGCCTCTGCTTGGGGCGAGCCAAGCTTTAACGATGTTGTACCCGCTAACGTATGGAAGAAAGCCTCATGACCCCTTTTTCAGAATGGTTGCCTGATCAGTCTGCTTTGATGGCTGCAAGCTCAACGGTAGCGCAAAACGTGATTGCGGATGTTCGCGGGTATAAACCCTTTAACAGTTTGACTGCATTTAGTGGCGCTGCCGACAACTATATTCGCGGAATGGCAACGGCGAAGACTTCGATTGGCACGGTGCAAGTTTTTGCTGGCGATGGGTCAAAGATTTACAAACAAAACGCCACAACGCGCGCCTTAGACAACGTAAGTAAAAGCGGTAATTATACATTAGTATCAGATGAAAAATGGCAGTTCGTTCAATTTGGCAACGATCTAATCGCAGCGGGTTCTCTCAATCATCCGTTGCAAAAATATGAGGTTGGAGCCAGCACTAATTTCTCTGATATTTCTGGCGCACCAGCGGCTAAGTTTTGCGCTGTCGTTAGAGATTTTGTAGTAACGGCCAATGTGGCTTACGGCACGGCTGATTATCCATATCGCGTGCGCTGGTCACAGATTAACAATGGCACTGATTTTACAATCGGCACAGGTCAATCTGACATCCAAGACATACCAGATGGTGGGCATATCACTGGCATTGTTGGCGGTGAATACGGCGTTGTATTCCTAGAGCGCGCGATTGCTCGAATGACTTACGTTGGTAGCCCGCTTATCTTTACTTTTGAAAAAGTAGAAAACAGGGGCTGCAACTATGCGGGCAGCATAGCCAGCCTTGGCCCAAGCCAGATTTTCTATTTAGCTGAAGATGGTTTTTTCTTCTTTAACGGTTCGCAATCGGTTCCTATCGGCGCTGGAAAAGTTGATGAGTTTTTTGCAAAGGATTTGGGGCCAAACTTTACCAGCCGCATCACCTGTTCGATTGATCCGCTCAATCAGCTTGTCATGTGGAGCTATCCGTCAACCGAAAGCACCGGCAATCCTGACAGTATAATTATTTACAACTATGCAGTTAAAAAGTGGTCACTGGCGCGCATTGATCACGAAAGCATTGGCGTCAGCTTAACGCTTGGCACCAGTTTGGAAAACTTAGCTAATATCAGTTCAACGCTAGAGGGCTTAACAACGTCTTTAGATAGCCCTGCTTATCAGGGCGGCAGCTTTCAGCTAAGCGCCAGCAAAGATAAAAAGCTGTGCAACTTTAGTGGCACGCCTTTGGATGCAACTTTGGAGACGGCTGAGTTTGAGCCGGTTAAAAACGGGTTTAGTTTGGTGCGCAGTGTATCGCCATATGTTACAACGCGCGGCGCAGATACGGCGGTTACTGTAAGCAGCGCAGTAGGCACAAGAAGTCGGCAAGTTTCTTTGCCCACGTTTACGCCAAATGTAGCGCTGGATGCCAACAATCTTTGCAATGTGCGTTCTAACGGACGTTACCACAGAGTGCGCGTAAATATTGCGGGTAATTGGGAAAACGCTTTAGGCGTATCAACTGACATTGTGAGAAGCGGCCGAAGATGACGATTGGTTACTATAAGCTACCGCCAAATAACGCCACAGTTCGCCAAGTTGCTGATGTGGTTAATTTGCTGGTTGATGGCAAGTTTAATGGCGGCGGTCAGCTTACATTAGCGGCGAATGCAACAACTACCACGATCACAGATTATAGAGCTGGCTCTGAATCAACGATCTTACTGACAGCAACGAGCGCCAATGCAGCGGCAGAAAATCCTTACATTTCTTCACAAAGTAAGCAGTCTTTTACGGTTACGCACTCAAGCGCCGCATCGACTGATCGCACGTTTAACTACTTGGTGGTTGGTTGAGAATACAAGTTATTCCGACGAAGGTTTTACCGGCGTTTTGGCACCACCTAGCACCGCTTTTACAAAGGGCATTTAACCTCAGTGAACGGCGTTACAATTTGCAAGATTTGTATGCTGACGCGCTGGCGGGTGATTACCTGATTTGGGCTATAATCGACGAAAACAGCAAAGAATTTGTGGCAGCTTTAACAACGCGTAAAGCAGTTTATGCGCGCGGCAAAGCGCTTGCGATTGAGTTTTTGGGCGGTGAGCGAATGGACGAATGGTTAGACGATTTAATGGACGAGCTGAAAAAGCACGCAAGGCATAACGGTTGTGACTGGCTTGAGTGCTTCGGGCGAAAGGGTTGGGTCAAAAAGGGCTGGAAGCCCGCCTATGTGGCCTATGAAATGGAGTTAGAAAAATGAGTAAGCAAAGCAAAAACGAAACTGAAACCCAAGCATATTTAAATCCTGCCGTTGAGAACGATTTGTACGGCGCGTTTTCGCAGTATAACCCTTTTACAACCGCTATGGGTTTTGGCATGGGCTACAACCCAGACGTTTACACTGGTGAACGCGTCGCTGGCTTTTCTGACAATCAAAACTCTGCTTATGATTTAGCGTCAAGCTTGTTTGGCTCTGACTATTTGAGCGGCGCTAAAAATGCTGTCGGCAGCTTGCTGGGCGGCAACATGGTAGACACTTCGCAGATCCAGTCTGCCCTAGATGGCGATGGTGTAACCACGCAAGCAAATTCGCAGCTTTTGCAGGGCGTTGCTAACGATGCCATAAATAATGCTACGAGCCAGTATGCACTTGGCGGGCGCTTAGGCTCGGACGCATTCGGTCAAGGGCTTGGGCGGGGCGTTACGCGCGCTATGGGCGATGTTATGGCCGCTGATGCAGATCGCCAGCTTAAAGCCGATTTAAGCAATCAAGCGGCTACAAACAATTTGCTGAACTTGCTTACCGGCGCGAACACAACGAATGCCAACTTGGTCAACACAGGCATAAACGCAGCGGGCAATTTGTTAGGCATGGATCAAAGCATAATCAACAGCCTGACCGGCACAGGCGGCATGATGCAAGATCAGGGGCAAGCTGAGTTGGATGCGAATATGGCGCTGATAAACGATCAGAATGCTAGCATGGAGCAAAGGTTTAATGCGCTCATGGCGCTTACTGGCGCGGCTGGATATGCACCCACAAGCACCACTAGCACAGAAACGAAAACGCCCGGTCTGTTTGATTACATTACGGGTGGTTTGGAAGCCTACGGGAAAATGATCGGCGGTGGCGGTGGCGGTGGCGGTGGCGCCACCGGCGAGTAATCATGCTCAGCCAACTTGAGCGCTATGCGCAAGCTATCCGCAACCTAGAAAGCAGAGGCAGCGGTGATTACTCTGCGCTTGGGCCACTTACTAAGAAAGGTGATAGAGCTTATGGCGCTTATCAAGTCATGGGCGAAAACATCCCTAGCTGGACAAAGGATGTCATTGGGCAAGCCTTAACGCCAGATCAGTTCTTAGCCAACCGTGACGTTCAAGATGCAGTTTTCCGCGCTCAGTTTGGCAAAAGCCTTGAGAAGTACGGCAACCCTTATGACGCTGCTAGCGTTTGGTTTACGGGGCGTCCAAGGGGCAGCGCAAGCGGAGCCAGCGCCGACATTCTTGGCACTGATGGCAACCAGTATGACAGAAATTTTAGAAACGAGTTACGGGGGTTGCAGCAGCAAGCGCCCGCGAATAAAGGAGCCACGCAAATGTTACCCATGATGCCAAAACAGGAGCCAAGATCATTCTTGCAGATGCTTGGGCTTCAGAAGCAGATTGAAGGCGCTCAAGGCCAAGATGGGCAGAAGTTTTATCAGCGCGACACGACGAAAAATAACGCGCTTAACTTGGCATCAGCTCTTAATAGCTTACGATTAAATCCTGACGCTGGTTTGGACGCCAGAGTTGCAGCTACGCAAGAACAGCGCAAGCAAACGGCAACGAATAATGCTACTGCGAAGTTTCTTGAGGCGCAAGGACGCACAGACTTAGCAAGCGCTATTCTTTCTGGCGCAATGACAGGCCAAGAAGCCATGCAAGCCTTACAGCAAGAGAAAATCGCAACCACTGCGTTTGATCGTAACGTGCAGCGTGATCAAGCTGGCTACGATAACAGCAGAGCGCTGACCCGATTGAGAGCTGGTCTTTCTTTGCAGGGCCAGAAAACAATGGCAGAGCTGAACGACAAAATTGGTGATGGCAATGCAGAAGTTAAAGCAAAACAGTCTGAGGATTTATTGCGGCTTAAATTTGAGCTTCAAGCACTAGCTGACACAGAACTTACGGCAGCTCAGCAAGCAGACGTTGATGCAGCGTTGGCGCGAATTGAAATTCAGCAAGGTCAGCTTCAGGTTGCGAAAGATCAAGAGGCGCGTCTTAGCACAGCTAGCAATGTGAACAATGCGCAAACAGAAGCGGAAACTGAAGGGCAAAAAATACAAAACCAAGCTGATCAGATAGAGCTAGATGAGCTTAAAAACCCAACAGCAACAGAGCCAGAAGATCAAGAATACTTCTACAAATCATTTGACATAGACGCGGCAGCGGCTGGCGATATTCGCGGCGTTGGCAATTTGGCTTTAGGCGGCGTTGAAAGAATTACTGGCTTTGATTTAACCCCTGCCCAAACCGAAGCTCAAACGAGAATGGCAGTTTTGACAAACGGTATTCGTGGCCTTCTCTCGCGTGATCTATCAAGCAGGGGCAGCAAATATTCTCAAGAGTTATTAGATCAAATTTTGCCAAAAGGTTTGGACAAAAACAGCAAGGCGCGCAGCAAAGTCCGTAACCTTGTTGAGCAAGTTTTGCCCGAAAAAATACAATCGGCTGAAAATGTTATTAAGCGTGCGGAAAACGGCGAAAAAGTAAATCAAACCAATCTTGACAACGCGCGCAGGGTTGCTGCCGAAGCGCCAGCAATTCGTGAGGCTTTGAAAAACTCTCTTGGCGGCGTTGGAGAAAACACACAGGCGCAGCAAGACGCTGATGCCGTGGTAAGCGGTGCGGGCGTTTCTTCAGAAGATGCAGCGGTAGCAACCGCAACTGCGCCAACACAGAGCAGCATTGGCGCGGCTGACGATCTCATTGATTAGGAATAAATATGGCAAATTTAGCAAAAGCTGAGAAATACGCGAGCTGGTTGGTTGCGAATAAAGCTAAAAAAGGCACGCCAGAATGGGATACGGTAAAGCGGGCTTACTTAGAAGTTAGGCCATCTAGCGGCGTTGAAAAAGTTGAAGGTACTGGGCGCGGGATAAACGTAGGTTTGTCGCAAATCGCTGGCGCTCCTGTTGATATAGTGAACAATTTGCCACGGCTGGCTAACCTGTTGCCATTTGTAGACGGCGTTGGCCCAATATCGCAAAACCCCGCTGGCGGTAGTCAATCTATTCAAAACGTGATGAAGGACGGTCTTGATCTAGGTTACAAAGACATAAAGGATCTGCCGCTTGATCAGCGCCCGTTTGCGCGTGGTGGTGAAGTGGTTGGCAGCTCTGTTGGCACTCTTGTTCCCGTTGTTGGCGCTGCGTCTAGGGTTAATCCCGCGCAAGCTATGAAGAGCTTTACAAATCAATCAGGCCAGAAGATCGCCGTGCCGCAACTGCAAGCGCCCAAAGGCAACGCTATATCAAACGCGGCGCGCGACATAGTTCAATCGCAAGCCAGAAGCCCAGCTAAAGCTCTTTCAATGGAAGCTGCCATGACCGCTGGCCCAGCTATCGGCGCGGCGGCGGCAGAGCGCTCTAACCCAGATGACCCAACTGCAAGAATGTATGCAGAGCTGCTAGGCGGGCTTGGCCCAGCCGCATTGGCTAATATTGTGCCAAATACCCTTAGCGCTGGCACGCGCGCTGTTTCTACTCTTTTGCCAGCCGGTAGGCAGCAAGCGGCGGCGGCTGATCTGCAAAGGACTGTGATTGAGCAAGGCGGTGATCCAAGCCTAGTTGCGCAAGCTTTACGGGCAAACGAGGGCGGCAGCGGCACCGCCGGTCAAGTTAGCGGAGATAAAAGGCTGCAAGCTATTGAAAACTCGCTCGCTCGAAAAGATCCAGAATTTGCTGCAAATCTTAAAGCGCAGCAAGCCAAGGCTAGCGCAGAGGTAGCTGAAGAAGCTGGCAGTGTCATACCAATCGGTGATCAGCGCAGAACCATAGATCGCATTGGCGCTCGCATAGATAGCATCCTGATTAAAACGCAAGACCGCGTAGATAAATTTACAAAGGCTGCTAAGCAAGCAAGGCTGGCGCTAAGCCCGAATGCGCGGCCAGATGCGCAGCGCGCCGCCAGCCTACAAGCTAGATCGGCGCTTGATGCGGAGTTAAAGGCCCAGCGCAAACTTGAGGGTGAGCTTTGGGGCAAAGTTGATAAAACTGAAAAGGTAACGATGTCAGCTTATCAACGCGCGCTTGTAAAAGCCCAGCGCGAGGATTTAGCAGCGGGTGAAAATCTGCCAAATCCAGCGACAGCATTTAGGCGAGAAATTGCGGCAGATGATGACGTTTTTGGAGCTGGCGCAATATCAAGCGGCAACGCTATTAAGCAGCGCAGCATCTTTTTGCGCAAGGCGCGTGAAGCTGGCAGCGGGTTAAACCCAAATTACGCGGAAGCTAGAATTTACAACAAACTGGCAAACGCAATTTTAACTGACCTTGGAAATATTGGCCGCGCGCGCGGGCAGTTATTGCCAGCGAATAGGACAGCGGAAGCGGTAAAAGTCGCTAACGATTTTTCAAAAGGCTTGAACGATATTTTCGGCCAGCCCTTTGTCAAAAGCGTAATGCGAGGTGAAGCACCGGCTGACGTAACTTTAGACAAAAGCTTTAGTGGTTCTGACAGCGCTAGAGCCGCTAACCTTGATCAAGCGCGCGCTGCTACTTCTGGGCAAAATACAGAAGACTTGGTTTCAGCTCAGCGCGAGTTTTTCTTAGCATTAGCGCGCCAAGCTGCGATGCCAAACGGCAAAGTAGATCCAGCGCAGATGAAAAGCTTTTTGCAAAAGAATGCGCAGCAAGCAGAAAGCTTAGGCTTAAAAGCAAATATCGAAACCGCGCAAGAACAGGCAGAATTTCTGCGCATTGCAGAAGCCTTTGCTAAGAAGCAAGATCCAAATGTGCGCAAGAAATCGTTAGCTGCTAAGATCATTGGAGCTGACAATTTAGACAACGCTGTAGGCAAAGCTCTTAGCTCGCCTAATAGCCACAGAGAGCTTGGGCGTTTGGTTGCCTTAGCCCGCCGCTCTGGTGGCGAGGAAGCTTTAGCCGGTATGCGCAGCGCCATCATTGATGGTGTGATTATGCGCGCAACTCCTAACAATGGCTCGCTGTCTGGGAAAGCTCTGACTGCTCAGCTCGACAAACCAGCGGGCAATCGCAAATTCTTAGAGGCGCTAGTTGATCAAGGCGTTTTAACAAAAGGGCAAGCGCGAAACTTTAAAGCTCTGGCTAAAAAAGCGCAGCAATATGATGAAGCGGCTCAGAACACGGATACGATCAACGACTTTCTGCAAAAAGAAAACATGATTGTAAACTTTATAGCCCGCATAGGTGGCGCTAACTTAGCTGGCTTTTTGCCGACTAACGCGGCTTCTCCCTTAATCGTAGGCGCAGCGGGTTCTCGCACAGCTCGCAACATTATTGAGAACATGCCAGCGCTGCGCGTGCGGCAAGTTATTATTGAAGCAGTCAAAGACCCAAAGCTAATGGCAACGCTGTTAGAAAAGCCAACTGGCATTCGTGCGGTTGGGGCAAGAGATCGCAGACTAAACGCAGCATTGCTGCAAGCCGGTTTGCTGGATGGTTCAGAATTGTTTGAAGAGGATAACCCAAATGCCCAAAACTAAAGTTTCAGAGTACGATGTAACACCTTCAAGCAATAGCGAAATAGCTGGCATTGATATATCAGAGGGTTGTTCACCAGCTGGCATTAATGACGCCTTGCGGGCTGGCATGTCTCATTTGAAGAACATGGACAACGGTACTGACGCAATGACCAGCCCAGTGTTTACAACTGCTACTATGTCAGGCGGCACGATCAATAGTACGATTATCGGAGGGTCAACTAAAGCGGCTGGAAGTTTTACAGATTTAGCGGCTGATACATTTACTCTCAATGGCGTTGCGATTGGCAGCACAGATTTCACAAAGCTTTCTGGCATTACGGTCACGGACACCGAAATCAACAGCTTGGCGGGGGCCAGCTCCACGCAAACCATGCAAGCGCAGATGGATGACAAGGCACCACTAGCCAGCCCAGTTCTAACCGGCACGCCAACAGCGCCAACGCCTACCGCTGGTGATAGCTCAACGCAGATTGCCACGACTGCTTTTGTCGGCACGCAAGTAGCATCTTCTACGCCAGCGGGCGCGGTTCTATCATTTGCTATGACTAGCGCGCCGACTGGCTGGCTAGAGTGTGATGGCGCTGCGATTAGTCGAACCAGTTACGCAACTTTGTTTGCGGCGATTGGCGAAACCTTTGGCACTGGTGACGGGGCTACAACCTTCAATCTGCCAGATTTGCGCGGCGTGTTTGTTCGCGGCTGGGCTAACGCAAAAGCAAACGTTGATGCGGATAATATGTATGATGCTGGCCGAAACTTTGGTACAGAGCAAGCTGACGCGTTTAAATCGCACTCGCATACTTTTAAGGGCGCTACTGGATCATCTGGCTCTGGAACAAGTAGTCGTGACTCTGTGCCACAAACGCAAAATACCGGCGCAACTGGCGATATAGAAACCCGCCCGCGCAACGTGGCGCTGATGTATTGCGTTAAAACGTAAAATGGAGAGCGCAGATTTGTGGAGTGCAGGGCTGACCGCTGGGTTGGCCCTTTTTGGTTGGGTGCTGCACAGCGCTCACTCTGAGCTTGGATCACTGAGAAAACTTTTAAACATTACGCGCGAAGAGATTGCGCGCGATTACATCACCAAAACAGAAGCCAACCACGACATTGATCGTGTGATTACGCGCTTAGATGCGCTTGACGCAAAACTTGATAGACTAATGGAGCGGTAAAAATGCTGGCAGAATTAGCGGCGGCAAACGCAGCGTATTCAACGATCAAAAAGTTTGTCGTAAATGGCAAAGAGGTCAGCGATTTTCTTGCACCTTTAAAGAACCTAGTGGGCGCAGAAGAAGAGCTAAGAGCGCGCGGCAATCGCAAATCGCAAGGATTTTTTGCAAAAGTCATGGGCAAGGAAGGCTCAGACTTTGACGAGTTTCTAGCGCTTGAGCAAATAGCCGAACAACGCAAAGAGCTTGAGAGCATGTGCCGCTTATATGCGAAAGCTGGAACGTGGGATAAGTTTTTGGCTTTTGAGGCCAAAATGCGCGTCGAGCGCAAGAAAGAAGCTGAAGCGCGTCAAAAGCAAATTGCGCAAATGATCAAATACGCAACTTGGGGGATAACAGCAACGCTAACGCTTGCTGGCATTGCTGCGCTGTATTTTTTCACCGAATTTTTAAAGGATTTAAAATGACTATAGCAATGGAACGTGTACTCGCGTGGAAGCTGCTTCCGCGCGTTATGATGGCGGTAATGTGCTACGCATATTTGGACGTTTTAAACTGGTTTATGACGCTTTCGCCAGAAGCCATGACTTCGCAAGCTACTGCGCTGACAGCAACTGTAACGGGTGCGATGACAGGTGCTTTCGCTGTTTGGCTGGGGCATGAGAAATGATTGGTCAAATTATTGGTGCCGTGGGCGGCTTAGCAACATCTTGGCTTGATGGAAAAACCGCAATTCAAAAGAGCAAAGCAGAACTTGCTCTTAAAAAAGCAACGTCAGAAACCGATTGGGAACAGGCTGCTATTGAGGCGTCTAACAACTCGTGGAAAGATGAGCTTTGGACAATTGTTTTTGTACTCATCCTTGCTGCTAACTTTGTTCCTAGCCTTCAAGACACTATGGCCGTTGGATTTGCCAACCTTGAGACTACCCCCCTCTGGGTTCAATGGGGGATGTATGCGTCGATTGCCGCCTCGTTCGGAATAAGAACTATGAAAGGTTTTGGAAAATGAAAAAGAACTTTGATCAAGCGATGAAGTGGCTTCTCAAACATGAAGGTGGCTTTACGGCAGATAAACATGATCGCGGAAACTCTGGCGATGGTCACGGCAACCAAGGCAGCACAAACTTGGGAGTAACCGCGCGCGTCTGGGCAGATTGGACAAGCAAGCCAGCTCCAATTGAGGTGATGAAAAAACTGAAGGCTTCAGATGTTGGCGAGATGTATCGCGCGCGCTACTGGAATCGCGTTAAAGCTGACGATCTGGATCACGGCGTTGACGTTTTTA
>ERZ802830.4797-NODE-4797-length-10640-cov-8.43042_pt1 | contig 10640 bp, 8 predicted proteins | sample MGYA00345654_ERZ802830 | MGnify/ENA primary metagenome ERZ802830 (study PRJEB30503, sample SAMEA104212375) | marine metagenome | biome: Westerlies Biome; feature: [SRF] surface water layer (ENVO:00010504) within the epipelagic zone...; material: water...
TTGTAGCGCTAACATTGGGGGGTGGACATGGCAACCGTTAGTCTTCAGGGCTTACATAAATCTTTTGGTAGCACCGAAGTTATCAATAACGTCAACGTAGAAGTTGAGGATAGGGAGTTTGTAGCTCTAGTTGGTCCATCTGGGTGTGGCAAATCAACATTACTGCGAATGATTGCAGGTCTCGAAACTACTACTTCTGGTGATATCGCAATCGGTGATAAAGTCGTAAATGAGGTCATGCCATCCGATAGAAAAGTCGCAATGGTTTTCCAATCATATGCCTTGTATCCCCATATGACTGTGAGACAGAATATGTCTTTTGGTTTGGAAGTAACTGGGCATCCCAAACAAGAAATTATTGAGAAAGTAGAAAAAGCAGCAAACATTCTACAGCTCAACAATTTGCTTGAAAGAAAACCCAAGCAGTTATCCGGAGGTCAAAGGCAGCGCGTTGCTATTGGCCGTGCTATCGTCAGAGATCCTGAGGTTTTTTTGTTTGATGAACCATTATCTAACCTAGACGCAGAGCTGCGTGTGCAAATGCGCGTTGAGCTTGCCCTCCTTCACAAGCAGTTAAACGCAACCATGATTTATGTTACGCATGATCAAGTCGAGGCAATGACCCTGGCAGACAAAATTGTTGTCTTGAGAGATGGCATTATAGAACAAATTGGAGCGCCCATGGAGCTTTATAATAAACCAGAAAATGAATTTGTTGCGGGTTTTATAGGTTCGCCAAGAATGAATATGGTTGCGGTTCAAACAGCTATCGATGCAGGCTGGAAAGGTGCAAAAATAGCTGAGGCTGTCAAAATTGGCGTAAGACCAGAACACTTGATTAGGAGCAAAACAGGACTTGAAGGTGTTGTTTACTATGTAGAACATCTTGGAGGTCAAACGCTTACACACATTAAATTGCCAGACGATACTGATATTACATTAGTTGAACCTGGCGAACATAATTACAATAGGGGAGACAAATTAAAAGTTGAACCTAAACCCAAAACAATGCACGCCTTCGACAAAGGCGCAAAAGCTATTAGGAAATAAACGATGGGAAATGTGAATCGTTTCGCTCCCTGGCTATTCCTATTTCCAGCATTGGTTTATTTTTTCCTGTTAGTTATTTACCCAATCTTTGGATCTTTTTGGATTAGTTTGCATGATTGGAATGGAACGACATTTCAATGCTCAGATGGTCGAAGTTTGCTCGAATTGGAAGAAGATGAATCATGCAGACGCGTTCCCGTAATGACCTGGGTTGGCTTGGAAAATTATGAACGGTTTTTTGAAAAAACTCCCCGAGACTTTGAGCGCGTTAAAAACTATTGGGTCGGGATTTTTACGGGTGAACCTGTTCGTTGGCCACGCATCAGCGTTGAGTCGAAAGTTCTTCTGAATAACATTAAGTGGCTTGTACTATTTCCTGCTGCTATTCCGATCGGTCTAGCATTTGCATTATTTCTAAACCAATCACCCGCCTGGGTTAGAATAACCAAATCCATGTTCTTCTTCCCTTTTGTTTTAAGCCCAGCTGTCATCGCTTTCGTCTTTCAATATTTTTATGATCCGGCAGGTCCACTTAAAGAAATTTATAGTGCTCTCGGTTGGTCTTCTGGTCTCATTGGTGATCAAAACAAGGCAACTTACGGAATAATTGCTGCTGGTTGGTACCCACAAATTGCATACTGTATGATTATTTATCTTGCTGGCCTAACAGCCATAGAACCAGAGCAAATTGAAGCTGCACGTTTAGATGGTGCCAAAGGATGGAAACTGCTCAAAAGGGTGATACTGCCTCAACTTTGGCCTGCCACATTTATCGCGCTAGTCGTCACAATGATCGGTGCATTACGTTCATTTGATTTAGTTCAGGTAATGACTGGAGGTGGGCCTGGTCGTGGGTCAACAGATGTTTTAGCCCGCTATATGTACCATAAGACAATCTTTGACCAGGACTATGGGTATGGTGCAGCCATCGCAGTCATCCTTTTTGCAATCATGCTCGTTTTTATTGCAGTTTTCATTCAACAAATGATCCGCCGCGATGAGGAGGCGTAAATATGTTTCCGAGGCCAATTGAAACATGGAAACCATCAACCAGAACACTGTACATTGTATCTGTCTTTGTTGTTTTGATTGGCTGGCTTCTACCACTCATTATAATTTCGCTGGCAAGCTTTATGACCGCTGATCAGCTAAATGCTGGAGGGCGTGGCTTCAGTATGCCTAGCCCCTTTTCCGTAGATGGCTGGAGAATTGCTTTTCAAAATGATGATTTTAGAGGCTCGTTTATTAATTCTTTCTTCATTGTGCTTCCAGTCGTGGCAATTTCAGTGGGATTAGCGACTATGGCAGGCTTTGCGCTTTCTAAATATCGCTTTCGTGGACAGTTGATTATCTTTGCCATATTCATCGGTGGAAATTTTGTACCATTCCAAATTCTAATGGTTCCTGTTCTGCGGCTGACACAAGACCTCGGTATTTATGATACTAAATGGGCGTTAATCTTTTTCCATGGTGCGTTTCAAACGGGTTTTTGTGTTTTTTTTATGCGCAATTTCATTGCCCAACTTCCAACAGAACTTTTAGAGGCGGCAAGAGTCGAAGGTGCCTCTGAATGGAAGATCTTTACGCGCATAGTTCTTCCTTTAGTTAAGCCCGCAATTGCCGCTCTATCTGTTCTAATTTTTACATTTGTTTGGAATGACTTTTTCTGGAGCCTCGTTCTTACGCCCGCCAGTCCCGACGGCATGCTCGCACCTGCGGGACTCAGCAATATAATAAGAGGTCGCTACTATAACGCCTGGAATGTCATGGCTGCTGGTTCACTGCTTGTGGCCCTGCCACCAGTGATAATGTTTTTTCTCTTACAGAAACAATTTATTGCCGGCCTCACTTTAGGAGCAAACAAAGGCTAAAAAAATAAAGGCCCCTGTTCAGGGGCCTTGTAAATTAGTTTTTTAAAAAGTCTAAACTTTAAAGGGCACCAAAAATTCTGGCACGCTCTTCCTCTATCTCTTCCAAGATATCCATCATATCATCGGGGTTGAGCATGAAGTCTTGAAAACCCTGCATACCGGCAGATGCCATCTCAGGGGTTGTATCGCGGTCATAGAATTGAGCAGTCTTTGATGCAGCTAAAACTTTTGCACCTTTCTTCAAAAAGCGATCATCCATGGTTGCCGAATCTTTGTGAGTTGGAAGTTGCTGTAATGCTTTTCCGATTGCTTCAATGATTTCAGCCTGCGCAGCAAACTCTAAAAACTTTCGAGCATTGTCTTTGTTCTGCGCATTTGCTGGCATAAACATTAAATCAGTAGGGGCATCTTCGCCGCGAGCCATTCCAGGGTTAATGTCTGGAAATTGCCAGTAATCTAGATTGTCCTGAGTTTCTTTTGGTAAGTTTGGAACTAAGAAGTTACCCATAAGATACATCGCCGCCTCTCCATTGATAAGGGCTGGCTGAGCTTCCTGCCAAGAATAGTTCTGGTGGTTGTCCATAAAGCAGCCTGCATCTAGAGCTTTTTTCCAATTTTTCATGGTATTGACGACACCTTCATCAGTATACTTGATTTTACCAAGCATTAAATTGATGTGGTAATCCAAACCATTTGTTCGCATGTTAAGATAATCAAACCAACCTGCTGCAGTCCATAGATATTTAGTCCCGATTGCAACACCCTTTACCCCTTTTGAACTTAAGGTTGTACATGCTGCTAAAAGTTCATCATAGGTACTGAACTCACTTATACCATTTGCTTTCATGATATCCGAACGGATATACAGCCCCCACTGATAATAGGAGAACGGTAGGCCATACTGCTTACCACCGAATGTGACAGAGGGCATGGTAGATGCCATCGCAGACTCTAGACCCGCATTCTTCCAAACACTTGAAATATCACCAAATAGGCCATCACTTACAAAACCCGCCATTCTGTTGCCAGCAAACCAAAATCCAATATCTGGCCCTTTATCAGCAACAAGAAAGTTTCTTATAGCTGTCTTGTAGGCTTCACTTTCTATGATATTAAATTCAACATTTATATCTGGATTAGCAGCTTTGAATTTATCAACTACTTCTTCAAAAGCTGCTCTTGGCGCTGCATCTGATGTATTCGCAGAAATCACAAGATTTCCGCCCGCCATACTCAGCGTCGGCAAAGCCCCCAAAGCGACAGCCGTGACGGCCGTTTTCAAAAACGATTTCATATTAATCTCCCTGTTCATTTTTATAGCGCACATCGTTTACGTTAGCGCCACCATGTCAAGGGTAAAATCACAAAAAGCTATATAATTTGGGAAATGTATTTCTTAAGATTAATTAATAAAAATAGATTTTGGGTTCTAAATTTATATTCTTTTAATAGCACTAGACTTAAACAATAATTATTCATATCAGAACCTGAGTAGAGGAAAGTATAAATTGACGACAAAAGTTTTAATTTTAGGTGGGGGTTTTTCTGGGTTTTTCACAGCCAGGCATCTTAAAAAACTTTTGAAAAATAAAGTCTCCATTGAACTCATAAATCGAGAAAATTATTTTGTTTTTCAACCTCTTCTACCGGAAGTAGCTGGTGGCTCAATATCAGCCCAAAATGCCGTTTCGCCTCTGAGGTTTTTAATTCGTGACATTAAAATTCGTAAAGCCGAAGTGGAATGTATAGACAAAGAGGCTCAAACCGTAACCATATTTCAAGGCGTCCAACGACGCCCTACTCATCTCGCTTACGACCACCTCGTTATTGCTTTGGGCTCGGACAGTGATTTATCACGCACTCCTGGGTTACAAGAACACGCACTCACAATGAAAACTCTAGATGATGCAAGAAAATTGAGAGCTCACGTAATTGAAAGACTGGAGCATGCAGATATTACTCAGCTACCCGAAGTAAAAGAAGGCGCATTAACATTTACGATTATTGGGGGCGGCTTTTCAGGAATTGAAACTGTTGGAGAAATTAAAGATCTGATTGATAGATCTCTGAAATATTATCCCAATATCTCAGCTTCTGAAATTCGCGTTGTTCTTCTGGAATTTGCAGAGCGTGTGCTTAATGAAATGCCCGCCTCTCTCGCTAATTACGCAGTTGAGAAATTAAAAAAACGAGGTGTAGAATTACATCTTGGCGTGGGCGTTTCTGAATGTACAGGAACTCAATTGGTAACTACCAAAGGGGATGTCATTAATACCCGTACAATAATTGCAACAATAGGAAACTCCCCTTCACCAGTTATTACAAAGTTTCCAGTCGCTCAAGAACAAGGTCGCGTTCTTGTGGATAGGAACTTAAGGGTGCGAGATACACAAAATATTTGGTCCATTGGCGACTGTGCAATTATTCCCCTGAATGAGGAACAAAAAAGTAAAGAAGATTTTGCGCCTCCAACTGCACAATTTGCCGTTAGAGAGGCAAAAAGCCTCGCTCAAAATATTAAAGCTGAACTTGAAAATAAGCCGCTCAAACCTTTCCAATATAATTCGAAAGGGGCACTCGCATCCCTGGGCGCCGGGCGGGGGGTTGCCGAAATATTTGGCATCAAACTAACAGGCCGTCTTGCATGGTTAATATGGCGTGCATATTACATTCTATTTTTACCAGGTATTCCTACAAAGATTTCGGTACTTTGGAATTGGATTATGGATAGTATGTCGCCAAGGTCTGTCGTCCAATTGTATTCAGAAAAAACGCCTGAGGCTCGCTATATCCACTATCGGGCTGGTGACAGAATTTATGAAATAGGCTCAAAATCTGATGGTTTCTACACGGTCATTAGTGGTAAAATTAAAATTACCGGAATTGATACCAAAACTGGAAAAGAAAAAAGCCGAAGTTTAATCGCTGGAGATCATTTTGGAGAACGGCTTTTAATAGGTGCAACACGACGTGTTGCGACTGCAATGGCAGAAGAAGATACAAAAGTTTTAGTTTTCTCTCAGCAAGAATTTTTAAAATTTGCCGAAGGCCTTCCATTTTTCAAGAAATATTTTGAAGATCATATGAAAGCATCTGGTTTGGACAAAGATAAAATCGTGTGAGGCTAAACTTTAATTTGTTTCTGCGTTGCTATTAAATTAAAGAAATTACGATGATTGAAAGCATCAGCAAGGCTTGCTAACCAATTATTTGCAGCGTAAATACCAATTAAAATTCCCGACTTGGAGTACAAAATGACGAAGCTGGTTACAATCTTTGGTGGATCCGGTTTTATAGGACGATACATTGCCCACAGAATGGCTAAACGGGGTTGGCGCGTTCGGGTGGCGGTACGCCGGCCCAATGAAGCAATTTTTGTAAAGACTTACGGTGTGGTTGGACAAGTAGAGCCTATTCTTTGCAATATTAGAGATGACGCATCAGTAGAGGAAGCTCTGAACGGAGCAGACGCAGTCGTAAATTGTGTTGGGATCCTTATCGAGGATAAAAAGAATACTTTTGCGGCAGTCCAGCACAGTGGAGCTGAAAGAATAGGACGATTATCAAAAGAGGTTGGTATAAGATCTCTTGTTCATATTTCTGCGATTGGAGCTGATGAGAATTCGAGTAGCATCTATTCTTCCACAAAAGCAAAGGGCGAAAATGCTATCGTTTCCAATTTTCCAAATGCGGTGATTTTGAGGCCATCTATCGTATTTGGTCAAGAAGATCAGTTCTTCAACAGATTTGCAAAAATGGCAACCATGGCTCCAGTTTTGCCGTTGATAGGCGCCGATACACGTTTCCAACCTGTCTTTGTAGATGATGTGGCAAAAGCAGCTGAGGCTGCCTTACTGGGGTCAGTACCAAAAGGGATTTACGAATTAGGGGGACCAGAAATAAAAAACTTCCGAGAATTGATGGTTGTAATGTTAAAAATAATTAAGCGTCGTAGATTAATTATTAATACCCCGAGATTGATTGCTAAATTAATGGCATTTAGCTTATCTACGCTTCAAATGCTCACTTTAGGCCTATTCAAAAATTCTATAATAACATCAGACCAGATAGAAAATTTGGGAATTGACAATATTGTTTCCGAAAAAGCAAAGGGTTTCGAAACATTAAACATAGATCCACTAGATATGGGGTCTATTTTGCCAGAATACCTTTGGCGTTATAGACCATCGGGGCAATACGATGCGATTAAAGATTCAGCAAAAAACTTAAGATCTTAACGTATGCAAGTTGGCATTGTCTTACTTTGCTTAGCGTATGTAATTAGCCAATTCTTTCGTAATTTTTTAGCTGTTCTAAGTGAACAATTATATCTTGATATAGGGGCTACATCAGATGATCTCGCTTTTGCTATGGGATTGTGGTTTTTAACATTTTCACTAATGCAAATACCTGTTGGAACAGCTTTGGATAAAGTTGGGCCAAAGCTAACAAGTAGCGTTATTTTCTTATTAGGTGGAGCGGGAGGAAGCGTGATTTTTGCATTGGCGACAACCCCTCTTCATATTACACTTTCAATGGGCTTAATTGGTGTTGGATGTTCTCCAGTTTTAATGGGATCATATTACATTTTTGCTCGAATGTATGACCCAAAATTTTTTGCTAGCCTAGCCGCAATAATGATCGGGGTCGGTTCATTTGGAAATCTAGCTGGGGCTGCACCCCTAGCCTTTGCAACAGATTTATTTGGGTGGCGCTCAACAATGCTTGCCCTGGCTTTGATCAGTTTAATAATCGCCGTTGGTTTATTTTTATTTGTAGAAAATCCAAAAATATCTGAAAATATAAATCGAGGCAGTTTTTTAGATTTACTAAAAATCAGAAATCTTTGGTTCATTTTACCACTAGTTTTAATACATTATGCACCAGTAGCTGGGATACGCGGATTATGGATAGGGCCTTATATTAATGATACCTTCGGCGGAGACGGTAACTTAGCATTTGCTACGACAGCAATGAGTTTATCGATGATTGCAGGCACTTTCGCCTATGGCCCAATGGATCGGATTTTTGGAACTAGAAAATGGATTATCTTTATCGGTTCATCAATCTGTTTGGCTTCAATACTTGGCCTCGCTTTAATGGAGCAAATAACTTTTGGTATTTCAGTTTCTTTATTTTGCATCCTTGGCTTTTTTGGAATGTCCTACCCATTGATGATTGCTCACGGCAGAAGTTTTTCACCTGAGCACTTAACCGGAAGATGCGTAACTTTGCTGAATATGTTTGGAATCGGTGGGGCTGGTCTTTTTCAATTTTTAAGTGGTAGAATATTCCGTTTTACGCTCGAAACAGAAGGGTCAAGTAGTGTGGCCTACACATCTATTTTTCTATTTTATGCTGCAAGTTTGTTTGTTGGCTTAGTTTTATATTTAAAGGCTCAAGACCGTCTGGATTAAAAGTCTTCCACAATTTTAAAACGTAGTGTAAGCACTCTCCGTTAGTTCAGTTTACTGACTAATGAGTAATTAAGAGGAGCCCACCAAATGGGGTACAAAGTTGTAGTTGTCGGAGCGACAGGAAATGTAGGCCGCGAAATGCTGAGCATTTTATCGGAACGTCAATTTCCAGTTGATGAAATAGCGGCTTTAGCAAGCAGGCGGTCACTGGGTACGGAAGTAAGTTTTGGCGATCAAACAATCATTACCAAGGATCTAGAAACATTTGATTTCGAAGGTTGGGACATTGCCCTTTTTGCTATAGGTTCTGATGCAACAAAAAAATTTGCTCCAAAGGCTGCAGCTAAAGATTGTATTGTTATCGATAACAGCTCCCTGTACAGGTACGATCCAAATGTCCCGCTAATTGTTCCGGAGGTAAATGCCGAAGCAATAACCGAGTATTCAAAAAAGAATATTATCGCCAACCCAAACTGTTCCACTGCACAAATGGTTGTAGCATTAAAGCCACTTCACGATCGCGCCCGCATTAAGCGTGTTGTGGTCAGCACTTATCAATCGGTTTCTGGGGCAGGAAAAGAAGGAATGGACGAACTTTGGGATCAAACAAAGTCTATTTATAATCCTGTAACCGATGTCCCTCCCACCAAATTTACCAAGCAAATTGCATTCAATGTTATCCCCCATATCGACGATTTCTTAGATGATGGCAGTACAAAAGAAGAATGGAAAATGGTGGCTGAAACCAAAAAAATAATTGATACTTCTATCAAGGTAACGGCGACTTGTGTGAGGGTTCCCGTCTTCGTTGGCCATTCTGAAGCAATAAATATTGAATTTGAAGATTTCTTAGATGAGGACGAAGCGCGGGATATTCTTCGCGAGGCCCCAGGCGTTATGGTGATTGATAAGCGAGATGATGGGGGATATGTCACGCCGATCGAATGCGCTGGGGACTATGCAACTTTCATTAGCCGCTTACGTCAAGATAGTACCATTGAAAATGGTTTAAACCTATGGTGTGTGTCAGATAATCTGCGTAAAGGCGCCGCACTTAATGCCGTACAAATAGCTGAAACACTTGGTCAAAGAGTTCTCAAAAAAGGGTAGCTTCAGATTAAACACCTAATCTACTTCATGTTTTTTTAAAGAAGTTAATCGCATACAAATTAAGAAAACTCTTCGGGTTAAGAAGCAATAGTCGTTGCAAAACAATGTCTATTATAAGACTATTTCAATAACGCTAAACAAAAAATATAAGGCAAAATATAATGAGATTTGCTGATGCGAGCGATAAAGTTATTCCAACATATTGTGTTGAACAAAATAATCTTTTGGAAAAATCAAAAAATTTTGATGTAATTACTAAAGACTGGATTAAACAAAATAACTTTTCAGGATCTTTCGGTCAGTCTGTCTTATGTCCTACCGAAAACGGAAACACGATTGCACTTTTGGGTTTAGGTAACGAGAACTCAAGAAGGCGATCACGCTTTTCACTAGCTGCTGCTGCAAAATCACTTCCTGCTGGAAGTTATGATATTGTAAACTCGGAGGTGGTGGATAACTTAGAAATTGAGGTGCTCGGGTGGCTTATAAGTAATTATGTTTTTGACAAATATAAAAATAAAAAAGCTAATCAAGCCTATCTAGTTCAACCTAAATTAATCGATAGTGACCGCATTTTGAAATTTGCGGAAGCAGAAGCGTTAGCTAGAAATCTCATAAACACACCTACTTCAGATATGGGCCCAGAGGATTTAGCCTCAGCTGTAAGAAATTTGGCTAATAAATTTGATGCTAATTACTCCGAAATTATTGGGGAAAATCTAATCAAGCAGAATTTTCCCCTCATCCATGCTGTTGGGCGCGCGTCTTCCCAAGAACCAAGATTACTTGAAATTAAGAGTGGAAATAGAGGACCAAAAGTAACTTTGGTAGGTAAAGGAGTTTGTTTTGATACTGGGGGTTTAAACATTAAGCCTGGCCGCTCAATGGGCCTAATGAAAAAAGATATGGGTGGTGCGGCTAATGTTTTAGCCCTTGCTTTTATGATCCTATCCACTGGTATGAATATCCAATTACGGGTACTTATACCAGCAGTTGAAAATTCTATTTCCGAAAACTCATTTCGCCCCGGTGATATTTTAACTGCCAGAAATGGATCAACTGTTGAAATTAATAATACTGACGCTGAGGGCCGACTTGTGCTGGCTGATGCACTATCTTTCGCAAGCGAGGATAACCACAGCCACCGAAATGGCGATGCCGATATCACGGAACAGCTGTCCTACCGGCAACT
>ERZ802830.4801-NODE-4801-length-10632-cov-6.13397_pt1 | contig 10632 bp, 9 predicted proteins | sample MGYA00345654_ERZ802830 | MGnify/ENA primary metagenome ERZ802830 (study PRJEB30503, sample SAMEA104212375) | marine metagenome | biome: Westerlies Biome; feature: [SRF] surface water layer (ENVO:00010504) within the epipelagic zone...; material: water...
AGCGTAGCGCCACAGGGCTTCGCTATAATTCAGCTTTTCTTGCCAGCGGTCGATGGTTTCTGTTGCTCCTGATTTCCAGATGACAAGCATCGATGCTAAACCCCAGTGACTGAAGAACACCTTGATCTTGATGACTGAACCAAAAGACATGGAATCCCAGCGTGTTGGAATTATCGGTGGTGGACAACTGGGGATGATGCTATGCCAAGCCGCAAATCGGCTTGCGGTGTCAGGCGTCGTGTTGACAGATGACCCGACAAGCCCCGCAACCTACTTTGCTGAGCGTGATTTTACGGCGGGCCTTGACGATTTATCAGCGCTTCAGAAATTGATCGAGTTCAGTGACGTTATCACCTTTGAACTCGAGGCGGTGCCAGACCAATCTCTTGATTTATTGAGCGATGCGGTTAATAACGGCAAGGTCAAAGTGCATCCCAGCGTCGCTACGCTGCGATTGATCAAAGATAAAGGGGTTCAGAAAACCTGGTTGCGCGATCAGGGGTTGCCCACCCTGCCGTTCACACTTATCGGCGAGCAGGCGAATTCGGATGAAATATTAAAAGAAGGTTTTTGCGCGCCCGTTGTTCAGAAAGTCCGACGGGGTGGCTATGACGGTAAAGGGGTTCAGATCCTATGGAATGCGGAAGATCTCGACCGTCTTTGGCCAGCAGAGAGTGTGATTGAGCCTGCTTTGCCCAATTGCACTGAGGTTGCTGTCGTGGTTGCACGGGATCAGCATGGTGAGATGAGTGCTTTTCCGCCGGTGACGATGGAGTTTGATGAGACGCTCAATGCGGTAAGTGCGATCGTGAGTCCTGGCGTATTGAAGCCAGCTGAGCAGACAAAATGTCTTCAAATTGCGCTTGATGCTGTGGGTGCTCTCGATGCGATTGGTGTTTTTGCCGTCGAGTTATTTATTAGCACCTCGGGAGAATTCTTCATCAATGAGATTTCGCCGCGTGTTCATAACTCCGGTCATCTGACGATGGATGGTTTTCAACACGATCAATTTGAGCAGCATATTCGAGCGGTCTCAGGCCGATCAATCGGCCCTATTGTCCCGAGGGCCCCCGCCGCTGTTATGCTCAATCTTCTTTATGAAAAAAATCTGTCGAATGCGCACAAGGGTGTGCCTTACTCAGCCGCGCTTGATGATGATCATATGACTTTTGTTCATTGGTATGGCAAAAAAGAAGCTCGGGAAGGGCGCAAGATGGGGCACATTAATGCGATTGGCCATTCGCGTGACGAAGCCCTCGCTCGCGCGCGGGCTGGGCTCAAGGTTTTGTGCAGCGAAGCGTTTAATCCATCAGTAGATTTATAAAGGGCGGTGAAAAGATGAGTATTCGAGTTGGAATTATTATGGGCAGTGACTCTGATCTCCCCGTGATGCGAGCTGCACAAGATGTGCTTAATGAACTTGCGGTCGAATGCGAAATGCAAATTGTCAGCGCGCATCGGACCCCCGATCGTCTTTATGAGTATGCGACAAGTGCCGAAAGTCGAGGATTACGGGTCATCATCGCGGGTGCCGGCGGTGCGGCTCACTTACCGGGCATGGCAGCTGCTATTTCAGTGCTGCCTGTGATTGGGGTGCCCGTGAGTGCGACTTGCCTTGAGGGAGAGGACGCCCTTCTTTCTATACTGCAGATGCCCGCCGGTGTGCCGGTGGCCACTGTCGCGATCGATAATTCGACTAATGCGGGAATACTTGCTGCGCAGATGCTTGCGACTGGCGATGATGGACTGCGAGAGCGGCTTCGAGCATACAAAATTGCTTTGCGAGACAAAGTGCTGGATAAGGCGTCGAGGTTAGCTGAATCAGGTCGCTGACGTAGCTAAGGTGACTATGGCTTTGCCGCGACATTAGTCAATCCATTTTGCGTTTGACTCGAACGCAAGATTGCAAAGCGTTAAAGGGAAATAAATATGAAATCGCATGTACAGGTTTGCGTTATTGGAGGTGGCGTGGTTGGCTGCTCAGTGCTTTATCACCTCACAAAATTGGGATGGTCTGACGTGGTGCTGCTGGAACGATCCGAGCTCACGTCGGGTTCGACCTGGCATGCCGCCGGCGGGTTCCATACCCTTAATGGCGATACCAACATGGCGGCGCTTCAGGGTTACACCATAAAGTTATATCGTGAGTTGGAGGCATTAACCGGCATGTCTTGTGGACTCCATCACGTTGGGGGCGTCACTTTAGCCGATACGCCCGAACGAATGGATATGCTCAAAGCCGAACGTGCGAAGCATCGATATATGGGTCTCGAAACCGAAGTGTTATCGCCCAAAGAGATTCAAGATATAGCGCCAGTCACCAATGTCGAAGGCGTATTGGGTGGCCTATACGATCCTCTTGACGGGCATCTTGATCCGGCGGGCACGACGCATGCCTATGCCAAAGGCGCCCGAATGAATGGCGCCGAGATTGAATTGCATACCCTCGTGACCGCAACGAATCAGCGTGTTGATGGGAGTTGGGAAATTGTGACTGACAAAGGCGTGGTTATTGCAGAGCATCTTGTCAACGCAGGGGGTCTTTGGGCGCGAGAGGTTGGCGCAATGGCGGGGGTTTATCTTCCGCTTCATCCGATGGAGCATCAATACGTTGTGACAGATGAAATCGCCGAGATCTACGATAGGGATACAGAGCATCCCCATGTGATGGATCCCGGCGGGGAGAGTTATCTTCGACAAGAGGGGCGTGGACTCTGTATCGGATTCTATGAGCAAGCCTGTAAACCCTGGGCGGTAGACGGCACGCCATGGGATTTCGGTCACGAATTACTGCCAGACAATCTCGACAAGATTAGCGATTCCATCGAGTTTGCCTACAAGCGATTTCCGGTGCTTGAAAAAGCGGGGGTGAAGACGGTGATTCATGGACCATTCACCTTTGCACCTGACGGTAATCCACTTGTTGGTCCCGTCCCGGGGTTACGCAATTACTGGTCCGCCTGTGGTGTGATGGCCGGCTTTAGTCAGGGCGGTGGTGTGGGTCTTACGCTAGCGCAATGGATGATTGACGGTGAGCCTGAGCGGGATGTGTTTGCGCTCGATGTCGCGCGGTTTGGATCCTGGACGACACCCGGATATACGTTACCAAAAGTGATTGAGAATTATCAAAAACGTTTTTCGGTCAGTTATCCCAATGAAGAGTTGCCTGCCGCGCGACCGTTCAGGACGACACCGGCGTACGATATCCAAAAAGAAATGGGGGCGGTTTTTGGTCAGCAGTTTGGCCTTGAAGTGGCTAATTATTTCGCAAGCGGTGAAGAGCCGCGATACGAAACGCCTTCATTTCGTCGGTCCAACGCGTTCGAAGCGACCCGGCGTGAGGTTAAAGCCGTACGGGAGGCCGTCGGTATCAATGAGGTTCAAAACTTTGGCAAGTTTTCGGTTAGGGGTAACGGCGCACGACCATGGCTCGATCGCATCATGGCCGGGCGCATACCCGTGCCGGGGCGTATCAGCTTGACGCCTATGCTTTCCCCGAAAGGCCGGTTGATTGGAGATCTCACCGTCTCCTGTATTGCAGCGGATGAATTTCAGCTGACAGCATCATATGGCTATCAAGCCGTTCACGAACGATGGCTCCGGGACAATCTTGACGACGGCATCAGTCTTGAGAATATTTCTGACCAACGCACCGGTTTTCAGATTGCAGGCCCTCGTGCTCGTGATGTGCTGAGCGCGGTTACTCGAGATGACGTTTCTGCCGAGAGCTTCAAGTTCATGGACGTAAAGCGCATGACGGTTGGCATGTGTGATTGCATCGTCCAACGGGTCAGCTATACCGGAGATTTGGGTTACGAGATCTATTCGGATGCGATGAGTCAGCGCGCGTTGTGGCAGACGCTTTGGACCGCAGGCCAAAAACATGGCATGCAGCCTTTTGGAATGCGAGCGATGATGAGTCTTCGTCTCGATAAGTTCTTTGGCAGTTGGTTAAGCGAGTTCTCTCCCGATTACACGCCAGGCGAGACGGGTATGGATCGTTTTATCGCGTTCAACAAAGATGCGGATTTTATTGGTCGGGGTGCGGTTGAAGCAGAACGGCAAACGGGGGCGAGTCGCTGCCCCGTTGTTTTTGAGGTTGATGCGTTGGACGCCGATGTTGTGGGGTACGAACCCGTTTGGATTAACGATGAAGTCAAAGGGTTTTGCACTTCAGGCGGGTATTCTCATTACGCCGAGAAATCAATTGCGCTTGCGCTTGTTGATGCTACTTGTTTGATGGGCGACTTACAGGCCGAGATCGAGATTTTGGGAGACATGCGCCCAGCGAAGCGTATTACGCGAATGTTGTTTGATTCGGATGCGCATCGCATGCGGGGCTAGTAAAAAAATGGGTCTAGATAGTACTGAACCCTTCCCGTTGCCGACGTTCGTTTACTATTTTTTTGACGTATTGGGAGCCATGAGCCGGATTAATCGGTTTGGATGTCCTTTGCGCGATAACGGTGTCGTATCCATACTGCCTTAAAAACGGATCAAATAGATCCCCATAGTATTGAAGGTCTTCTTCGGTAAACCAGTCTTTCCAGAATCCAGATGATCGACTTCGGATAACGCGTTCGAATTGTTTTGGGATTTTTTTATTTTTACCGAAATGATGTTCGCTGCGTTTTTACTGGGCTTTTGCCGTCCAAGATACTTGTTATAGCGAGTCTGAAGGAAGTCTCCTTCAAAAAATCGAAGGTATTTTCTGGGATAAGTATTGACTAATCTTGACCAAAGCCCAGTGGTACCTGACTTGGCCAAACCAATAACCGCTATTCTGGTCATGGCAAGTTGCGCTTTTGGAAAACGGCATTCCTTTCGTCGTTAATATCGGCTAGATAATTCCGTTCGGCCATTACTGAAATCATCTGAATCGATCAAAGATGTGTCCCGACACAATGCGACTGTAGACGCCGACGGGATAAAAAGAATGAAGTGGAACGGTGCGTGGCGCATCGATTGCGATAGCGGTGGGTTCATTATTCAATGCCAGCGCTAATTGTTTACCCATCATCGTTGCCATAGGCACTCCCCGACCGTTGTAGCCGAGTCCTGCGTAAACATTATCAGAGAGTTTGAGCAGCATGGGACGCTGATGCGGTGTCACCCCGACATAGCCCGCCCAGTCATATTCCCATTGCGTGCCAGAAATCTGAGGAAACAGACGGAGCGCTTTCGCTCTTAAATGTGCCGTCTTGAGACCTCCGATTTTGCCGGAGAGTGTCCCGCGCCACCCGAAAACAAGCCGGTTTTTCTCATCGACCCGGTAGTAGGCAGGGACGCCGGCATATTCTGCGGCAACTTGTCGTCCCGGTAATATGGTTGAGGCGATATGACCCGGCAGCGGATGGGTTGCTGAAAGCATGCTCGCCACCGGGATAATGGTGCGCGCCAGTCCTGGCCACAATCCATCAGTATATCCATTGGTCGCGAGTACTAATCGCTTACACCTGATATCTCCCGCGTCGGCTATGACCCGCCAGCCCGTTGGGGTTCGCGAAATGTTTTTTGCGCAAGTATCGCCAAAAATGCTAACGCCTTGTTCGCTACAAGCACGTGCGAGGCCTCGACTGTATGCGAGTGGCTGCAGACTTCCGCCGCGATCATCACACATGCTGAGATCATATTGGGAGGTTCCAATGACCTCTGATGTTTTCTGCCGGTCAAGCAAATGGACTGACTTTCCTTCTCTTGCCCAAAATTGTGACCATTGCGTTAGGTAGCGAATAGCCTTGCTTCCTTTGCCCGCAATGATCGATCCATTTCTTTTAGCCTGGCAATCAACTTGATACCTTTTGATGAGATCAAAAACCAGGTCAACAGCGTCTCCCAGTGTTTGGATAAAACCGTTAAATTGATCGCCGGGATACATTCCCTTCAGGGCTTGAAGCTCGCTTTTCCACTGGGGGTGCACCTGACCGCCATTGCGACCCGAGCAGCCCCATCCGGGCTGCGCCTGATCAATAATGACGATGTCATCAGTATTTTCGGTTGCATGAAGTGCCGTTGATAAACCGGTGTAGCCCGCTCCCACAATTAAAAGGTCCGTCTCGATAGATTCCTCAAGTCGACCAAAGTTCAAGCCCGCATCAGCCGTTACCCGCCATAAGCTGTTCGGCCAATTCAGATTTGGTTTTGATGGCGTGCGCGTCATTGTGGATCTGGAGAAAAGAATTCGAAAGATTGTAAACAAGATAGGCTCAAAACGGGCAAGATTACGTGTCGAGTCAAAAATGAGTTTTAAAAACGCTGGGCTAAATCGTGCTTGGTGTGGTTATGCGTTAACATCTTGATATCGTTTCATCGCGTATTCACACTTATCAGAATCAGGTTGCTTATGAGTTTCCCAAAAAGAGCCGATTTTCGTTTGGACGAAGAATTCGTTGACGCCTTGTTAGTCGAGATTGATCGATTAGGCGCCGATTGGCGTTATGACGAGGAAGTGACCCAGCTTGAACACGCAATTCAAAGTGCCTGGCTTGCGCGTCAGAACGGGGATTCGAGCGTTGAGATTACCGCCGCTCTTTTGCACGATATCGGCCATTTTTTGATGGCGCATGCGGCGCAAGATGAGCGTCACAAAGATCGTGACCTCAAGCATGAGGAAGTGGGCGCTAACTGGTTAGATCAATATTTTTTGCCGGAAGTTGCCGAGCCTGTCCGCTTGCATGTTCCGGCAAAGCGTTATTTGTGTAAAACCAGAGTGGGATATTGGGATGATCTTTCCCAAGGCTCTAAAATCTCGCTCGAAAAGCAAGGTGGCCCTATGACGCAGGGCGAGGCAAATGCTTTCGAGGCATTGCCGTCACACAACTCAGCTGTGAAATTAAGACTTTATGACGACGAGGCCAAAGTCATCGATATGGTCACACCACCCATTAGTGATTTTGCAAAAGAGGTTATCAATAGTCTGAGCGCTCGTTAATTTCAGAATCTCCTGCCATGTCGCCTAAGGATAAATACCGTTACGAGGTTTGTGAAAGATTAAAGATTATTAAGTAATTGAGATCGAGAAGTAGGGAGAGATTCCGACTTACACTTATGACCCGACGAAGCAGAAGCCCTCGAACCCGATCGCAGCAAGTGACTCATCAAGTCCGCTCGCAGATTGATCGACGATTGCCTTTTTTTGATCTTCTGGATGATGACGCAATTTCTCGTCTTGAAGCGCAGGTCGACTGGATTATCCAGGATATTGGCATCGCCTTTCGGGATGATCCCGAGGCGCTCGCGCTGTGGCGCGAGCAGGCAGGCGTCCGGATAGACGGCGATATTGTGCGAGCACCGGCTGACTGGATTCGGGAGATTTGCAGTAACGCACCCGGTCAATTTACCCAGCTTGCTCGAAACCCTGAACGCTCGGTAACCATCGGTAACCGCCATCAGGTTTTTGCTCCAATCTACGGGGCGCCGTTTGTGCGAGATCTGGAGAAAGGTCGTCGATACGGGGATCTTGAATCTTTCCAGGATCTTGTCCGGCTCACCTATCTGTCACCTGCTTTGCACCATGGCGGGTTTGTGACCTGCGAGCCGTGTGACGTGCCGGTTAGCAAGCGTCACCTCGATATGTTGTTGACCCACATGACACTCTCCGACAAACCGCATCTAGGCGCTATCACGGAAATGAGTCGCGCTCAGGACAGCGTCGACATGGCCGAAATCATTTTTGGCCAGGACGCGATGGAAAATAATTGCGTCATCATGGGCAATGTTAATACTAACTCTCCCCTGCTGGTTGATAAGGTCGTCACCCAGGCGGTACGTGTTTATTGTGGTCGAGGCCAGGGAATTGTGGTTGTTCCCTTTATTCTTTCTGGCGCAATGGGGCCGGTATCGACTGCCGCCAGTGTTGCACAAGCAGTGGCAGAGGCAATGATGGTTTGCGCCTACTCCCAACTCGTCAGGAACGGCGCACCTTTTGTTCTCGGGAATTTCCTTTCGTCTATGTCCCTAAAATCGGGCGCCCCGACATTTGGTATGCCGGAACCGGTGATCTCAAACTACGCGATTGGTCAGTTAGCCCGGCGTCTGGGCTTGCCACTTCGCTGCGGGGGATCACTGACCGCTGCCAAGATTGAGGACGCACAAGCCGCTTATGAGTCTGCAGACTCAATGCACTCGACGATGCTTGCCGGCGCTCATTTTGTTTTGCACGCCGCCGGTTGGCTCGAGGGCGGGCTTTGTACCGGGTTTGAGAAACTGATTATGGATGCAGACCGTTTAGGCGCATACCAGAAGGTACTTGATCAGGGGCTCGAGGTGTCTGACGAGGCATTTGCTCGGGATGCCTATGAAGAAGTGGGTCCGGGCGGTCATTTTCTGGGCTCGGCTCACACCATGCGCAACTATCAGAACGCCTTTTATGAGCCACGCCTCAGCGACAGCGAAAACGTCGAGAGTTGGGAGGAAGGAGGTGCCCTTGATATGCGAGCCCGCGCGCACCAACGCTGGAAAAAAATGTTAAAAGAATATGAAGCACCCCCAATCGATTCGGCACTTAAAGCAGAACTGGAAGCGTTCGTTACTCGTCGCAAATCGGAACTGCCCGATGCGTGGTATTAGTTTTGAAGCTCAGGCGACAATGGAAATTGTGATTGATGAAACCTGCGGGAGAAAAGATGCAAGAGACAATTAATCTCAAGTCAAAGTTCGAGTTGTTTTCCGATCACTGGGCGCCGCGAGTCATCGCACAGATGAATGATTATCAATTCAAGTTGGTTCGGCTGAAGGGCGAATTTGTCTGGCATGAGCATACTGAGACCGACGAAACTTTTTTGGTGATTGAAGGATCGATGAGTATCGAGTTCACCGATCGCACGGTAGACTTGGAAGAAGGAGACATGATCGTGGTCAAACGCGGTGAGGCGCATCGACCTTTTGCGGAGCACGAATGCAAGGTGATGATCATCGAGCCGGTGGGGGTCGTTAACACCGGGTCTGAGCGCGGGGCGCTCACCGCAGAAAACGATGTTTGGATTTAGAGTGCTGTGGCCTGCATGGATGCACTAATTAACCAGTTACAAATAGTGTTAGAAGTCTAATGAAACTTACTTTTATTTATTTCGATTTTCCGTTTTGGCGAGCTGAGGTTGGGCGCATTGCATTGTTTATGGCTGGAATAGACTTTGAAAATCGATCGGTAGGTGGTGACGAATTCAATCGAGTCCAGCAAACCGGTTATCTAGATGACGGTACCTCGATTCCGTTTCATCAATTACCCTGTTTGATTGTAGATGGCGTTTCGATTGCGCAAACCGCCGGCATAGCCCGGTTTTGTGGCAAGTTGTCTGGCATGTATCCGAAAGACGATGATCTTTTGGCTGGACGGATTGATCAGTTTCTGGATTTCGCGACGGATATCACGGAACTGGTTTTCTCAACTGGCCGGGGCGACGACGACCTGATTAAAAAAGCGAAACGGGAGATTTTGGCGAGTGATGATCTGCCCCGAAAGCTACAGATGCTGGAAAAAAGTATCGGCGCCGAAAGCGAGTGGGTCGTTGGAACGCGATTGGGGCTCGCTGATGTCGCGATCTGGCGCATGATGGGTTGGTTGTCATCCGGAATTGTTGACGGAATTCCCGCTACCCTTCTTAGCGCATTTCCAAAGATTGCCGCAGTCTGCCGGGCGGTTGATGCGCATCCTCAGATTCAGGATTGGGTTGCAAGAACCTATCCTGATAATTATATCCGCGGGCATTACGGTTAAGGTTTGAGCATCATGAAAAATTACGGTGAGCTATCACCCTCTGAGGCGCAAGCGCTGATCGATTCTGAAAGTGCATGCGTAATTGATATTCGGGATAGCGGATCTTTCTCTGATGCGCACGTTACCGGGGCAATCCAGTTAGATCAGACATCAGTGGGCCCGTTCCTGGAAGCGACAGAAAAAGAATCCCCTTTGGTAATCTATTGTTACCACGGGATCTCAAGTCATTCAGCGGCTTCTTTTTTTGTCGATCAGGGATTTTCGAGCGTGCATCATATCGCGGGTGGATTTGAAGCCTGGCAAAAAGCCGGAATGCCCACAGAAAAAGCGTGATGAAAAATCTCAGTTGCTTTCAATTCCTACTAGGTCTTGTATTGCTTCTTGGGTCAATGACCTTCGCTTCGGGTGAGCCGATAGAGTTTGTTTCTTGTTGTGCGCCGTTGGATCGAGCGGTCAGAGAGCATGTCGCGTTTTATGAAGGACCGCTAATTGATGGCCATGCACATTTGGATCCAGGGTCGAGCAAATCTTATCGAAACGATATGCTGGCGGTGATTTCTGACGGGGTCGTGGATGGCCTCATATTGATGCCTACCCCTAATCATGGACGGATGATTGGCGGCCATTCAATAAAGCAGATGACTGATCTTGCGACGCAGTCGGACGGTGCCATCAGCACTTTTTGTGCCGGCTCAGACTGGAATAATTGGATGGGCCGTCAACTTTCGGTCTCTGACGCGGGTCTAGAAAAACGCAAGACCAGGCTCTTGGCCCAACTTGAAAGTGGGGCTTGTCGGGGTATTGGTGAAATAGCAACCCGCCACTTCGAGAAGTGGTCTGGCCAGGCGATCTTGACGGTAGATTTTCGCTCTCGGGCACTGCATCAGCTTTTTGTTATTGCCGAAAATTACAAAATG
>ERZ802830.4803-NODE-4803-length-10629-cov-8.53981_pt1 | contig 10629 bp, 15 predicted proteins | sample MGYA00345654_ERZ802830 | MGnify/ENA primary metagenome ERZ802830 (study PRJEB30503, sample SAMEA104212375) | marine metagenome | biome: Westerlies Biome; feature: [SRF] surface water layer (ENVO:00010504) within the epipelagic zone...; material: water...
AGCATGTTATGGTGATATTCTAAATGATATGGAAAAAGAAAGACTCAAACTAATAGTAAGAAATTTAGAACTATTGGTTGATTCTCTCAAGGCAGAAATATTTTCCGATGTTGATGCCTATACTGATAAGAGAGAAAATTATGATGATCATCCAGAGTCTAAATATGGAGATTATGATGAAATCTACAACGATGATGATGGTTATCCGGACTGAGGACTTATGACAGTAAAATTTATTAGCATTACTCCTGATGCGGAGAAAATGATGGCATATGTTGCTCGCGTTAGTAACCCCTCTAATCAGGATAATGAAAAGTATTCTGGACTCTTGAAATATTGTATCAAACATAATCATTGGAGTGTGTTTGAACAGAGTTATATGACTCTTGAAATTTCAACCACACGGGCAATCGCAGCTCAGATATTGCGTCACAGAAGTTTTACATATCAAGAATTTTCTCAAAGATATGCCGATTCTTCACTTTTGGGTGACAAAATTAAACTTCCAGAATTACGAAGACAAGATACTAAAAATCGTCAAAATTCCATTGATGATTTAGATGAGTTTATGGTTCAAAAATTTCAGATGCAAATGAAGACTTTATTTGATTCTTCAATGGCACTTTACCAACAAATGCTTGAAGCAGGAGTGGCAAAGGAATGTGCAAGAAATGTGCTTCCACTCTGTGTTGGCACAAAAATTTACATGACGGGCTCATGTCGCTCATGGATTCATTATATAACTCTGAGGTCTGCAAACGGCACTCAGAAGGAGCACATGGACGTTGCACTTGCATGTAAGGAAGTGTTCAAAGAGCAGTTTCCGTCCGTTTCAGAGGCACTGGAGTGGATCTAAATACCGTTATATTGAATTCATAACAATGGCAACATATCCTGTAAAGAATAAAGAGACTGGTGAAACTAAAGACGTTGTAATGAGTATTCACGATTGGGATCAATGGAGAGACGATAATCCTGATTGGGAAAGATACTACACCCCCGAAAACTCACCTTCTTTTGGCGAGGTTGGTGAATGGAAGGATAAACTTCGCAAGAAAAATCCCGGTTGGAATGATGTATTATCAAAAGTGAAAAAAATGCCCGGTTCATCTATAGATAAAATTTGATATGGCAAGAAGAAAAAGAGCATCTGCAGAACAACCCATCGGGGTTGGACTCACTACAAAGCAGATGAAGCGCAAAAAACCACTGAGTCAAGAATATCTTGTAGATATTGAACCACTTTCCGATAATCAAAAGCGACTTTTTGATTCGTATAAGGAAGGGAAGCATATTGTGGCATATGGATGTGCCGGAACAGGTAAAACTTTTATTACCTTGTATAATGCATTGATGGATGTTCTTTCCGAGAACACTCCATATGAAAGAATCTATCTTGTACGTTCTCTTGTGGCAACCAGAGAGATTGGATTTCTTCCGGGTGATCATGAGGACAAGGCTGATATTTACCAGATTCCATATAAGAATATGGTAAAGTACATGTTCCAGATGCCCAGTGATGCAGACTTTGAGATGCTTTATGGTAATCTCAAATCGCAAGATACAATTAAGTTTTGGAGCACATCATTCCTTCGTGGAACAACACTTGATAATTCAATTGTTATAGTTGATGAGTTTCAAAATCTTAATTTTCATGAACTGGACTCTATTATTACCCGTGTTGGTGAAAACACTAAAATCTGCTTCTGTGGTGATGCCAGACAATCTGATTTAACAAAATCAAATGATAGAAATGGTATTGTTGACTTCATGAACATCTTGAGAAAAATGCAATCTTTTGATATAATAGAGTTTGGAGTGGAAGATATTGTTCGTTCCGGATTAGTCAAAGAATACATCATAGCAAAAATAGAAGCAGGTTTTTAATGTTTAATCATGTTGATTTGAATCTCCCTCGTCTTGACAGAGAGACTATTGATGGAGTTCGTTATTATAAAGTTCCTAATGATGAAGAACTTATCCGATTAGTCTCTATCACTTCGGTGACCAGTCATTTTAATAAAGAAATTTTTGTTAAATGGCGTAAAAAAGTAGGAGAAGAAAAGGCAAATAAGATTACCAAGGCTGCTACAAGTCGTGGTACTGACATGCACTCACTAACAGAAAATTATCTTCTCAATATTCCAGAACTTCCAGAGGTTCAACCCATTTCTAAGTTTTTGTTTGATATTGCCAGATCAGATTTAAATAAAATTGATAATATTCATGCCTTGGAAAGTTCCCTATATAGTAAACAACTTGGTATTGCCGGAACGGTTGATTGTATTGCCGAATATGAAGGCGAACTAGCAATAATTGATTTCAAAACATCCAAGAAACCAAAACCACGGGAGTGGATCGAACACTATTTTGTACAGTGCATGGCATATGGTTGTATGCTGTACGAACTGACAGGTATTTCTGTCAAAAAACTTGTAATTATTATGGCTTGCGAAAATGGAGAATGCGTCGTCTATGAAGAACGAGACAAATCAAAATACATCAAACTTCTTACCCAATACATTAGAAAGTTTGTTGCAGATAAATTGGAACTCTATGGAACCGAATAAAGAATTAGAAAAAGTAATAGAAAAAAAATTTCTCACACCATCAAAGTTTGCCCTTGAAATTGAGGGTATTGTTTCGTCTGAAAAGATGAACTATATTGATGCCATTGTTTATTATTGTGAAATTAATGAACTTGAAATTGAATCTATTGCGAAATTAGTATCCAAACCATTAAAAGAAAAGTTAAAGTGGGATGCCACTCAACTTAATTTTATGAAAAAAACATCGAGAGCAAAATTGCCCTTATGACTGTGACTCCCTTTGAAACCTATCAACATTATTTGTCACTTAAAAATCATTTTACAAATCCAAAATACGATTTCTTTCGCTATGGTGCCAAAACACGAGCTACCGTAGCGTCTTTTAATAAGAGAAAAGATAAGTATTGGTTTGAAAAAACTTCCCGAAAGTATTCGGATAATGAAGTTGTACAATTTTTAGTATCAAATTTTATTTCCGCCGATAACCCACAAAACTTATGGATTGGAGAAATTATCAATTCTGGAGAAAGGACATATGCCGAGTGGATGAAACGACAGCAGAGTTTGACTTACTTGTTCAAAGAACAAAGCAACGAATTACTATCGGAAAACAACTTAGAAAGTCTATTCGATTGCTCCAAAGGACACCCACCAGTTCTAAAAGCATTTCTAGGAGGACAACTATCGTTGGAAAATTTTGTGATTTACGAAAAAATATTCCATTTTTCTGATAAATTCGATAAAAAATTAGATGATCCGGTGTGGGAAACCGTTAGTTTAAAAATTAAAAAATATATACCCTTTCTAAATATTGATGTGTTCCAATATAAAAAACTTTTAAGGAAAATGGTAAATGAGTGATTTTTTTAATTCTGAAATTATTCAAGAGGCATTAGAAGAAATTAATAATCTTCAAGAAAAAATTTATGGCACTGCCATGCATTTTGGTACTATGTCTCAAGAAGAAAAATTAGAGCATATTGATATGATGACTAATCTTTTGGAAAAACAAAGGATTATGTACACTCGATTATCTCTTTCTGATGATCCTGCCGCAGTTGAAATGAAAGAGAATCTCAGAAAGTCTGTTGTTCTGATGGGATTCCCACCGAATACGGACATGAACACACTGTTCTCAACCATGGAAAAAACTGTCCAATCTCTCAAGGACTATATTGACGCTTGAGGGCAACCTTGCTATAATATCAAAGTCAATCCGACAAAATCTAACTAATCCGAGGTAATCCGAATGTCTTTTGCTGATCTTAAGAAGCAATCTAAACTGGGCTCCCTGACTGCCAAACTGGTCAAGGAAGTCGAAAAAATGAATACCAACAGTTCCGGCGACGAGCGTCTGTGGAAACTGGATGTTGATAAGAGTGGTAATGGTTATGCCGTTATTCGCTTTCTCCCTGCTCCCAACGGTGAAGATCTGCCGTTTGTGAAGCTGTACTCTCATGCCTTCCAAGGTTCTGGTGGATGGTACATTGAGAACTCCCTGACTACTCTGGGACAAAAGGATCCCGTGTCTGAGTACAATACCACTCTGTGGAATAACGGTACGGATGCCGGTAAAGAACTGGCACGTAAGCAGAAGCGTAAGCTGACTTATGTCTCTAACATCTATGTGGTGAAGGATCCTGCTAATCCTGAGAACGAAGGCAAGGTATTCCTGTATAAGTACGGTAAGAAAATCTTTGATAAGATTACCACTGCTATGCAACCTGAGTTCGAGGACGAGGAAGCAATCGATCCGTTCGACTTCTGGCAAGGTGCCAACTTCAAGCTGAAGGCAAAGAACGTGGCAGGTTATCGTAACTATGACTCTTCAGAGTTTGCCGCAGTCTCTGCTCTTCTGGACGACGATGAGGCAATGGAAGGTATCTGGAAGAAACAGTACTCTCTTGAAGAGTTTGTTGCTCCCGATCAATTCAAGTCCTATGATGATCTGAAGAAGCGTCTGGATTATGTCCTTGGTAATAAGGGCACTCCTAAGTTTCAGGATCAGGAGACTATTGAGGAAGAAGAAGAGTTCCGCGCACAGAATCGTGGAGACTCCAATCCCGTGCCTCAATCCATGAAGAATGAACTAGATTCTTTGAGTGAGGGACGTGACTTCAACAGTCCTGACATCACTAATTCTTCTAGTGAAGATGAGGATGATGCACTGAGTTACTTTGCCAAACTTGCCGAGTGATAGAGAAGGAGGGTTAATACCCTCCTTTTTTATTGTATTCTGGTATTTTCTGTTCGTATCAAACGACTATTGACAAATTCGGAAGATTTGGTATAAACCATTTGTTGTCTAAAATCTAACAAGAATTGTTGTAAATATGAAGGTTTTAGTAAGAAAATCTCTCTTTTTGCCTCATTCACGATAATCTCATATTCATAATTGGTCACTGTCGTGACAGGATTTAAATTTAATGTCTTATTTGAAGGATTTGGTATACTGAAATCAGAGTCTACTATTTTTCCTTTTGGAAGTATTAATCTACCTTGATCATCTTTTACTTCCGTAGTTTCATAATGATGGACGGCACTAATTGCCTGTTGTATTTCTAATTCTGTAGATTCCAATCTGTTTGTTGTATACTTATTCACAACATATTCATATAATTCATGATCACTCATTGGCCATTCATCTCTTACATTAATGATACCTGCAGATATTAGAATTATCCAATCTAAATCTGATTTTCCATATAATGCCTCTGCCAGTGTATCTGGTCTTTGTCCTTCACGAATTACATATTTGTTGAAGATTGTGAATACATCTTGAAGATCATCACGAATTTTCATCTTCTTAAATATATTCTTTGCAAGAACATAAGAAGAATCGGAAATTCTACTATTAAAAGGTGACTGATATTCTATATCAGGTATTTCTCTAAAGTATCCCATCAGAATCCTACTCCTGGTCCTTTTTCATCAGTCTCAATATCACCATAATCTTCATTGTAAATTGGGTTGAGTTCTTGAAATGATAAAGTTAATTGCATATGAACCGGAGTTCCATCACGATATGTTGCATATACACCAGAACCCGTGTAATTGACAGATGCATTTAAAAGTGCCATCGGTTTAAATGTATGCAAAAATGGATGATCAGTATTACCTTTTTTGTATGTCAATTGAAATACATCGGGAGATGCTATGAATAGTCCATTTCCAGAATTAGCAGATGTAGTTTTTGCTGCCATGTATTTCTTAAATACTCTGATTATTTTTTTTATTGTTTTTGATTCATCAATATCTCTAGGTGCTAAATCGAATGTAAAATTAAATGATCTTAGAGTTACACCATTGAACAATAATTCCATATTTGGATTTAATATTTGCCCACTAGTTCGTGCCAAAATACCTGATGCAGAGGTATTTCCTCCAAATTGATTGACTATTTTTGCACCTATTTCAGCATTGAACGCATTTCTACCACCACTTCCAGTAGATAATATTTTATTTTTTATTGTATCAATTTCTTGACCTGCAGTAGAAAGCATATCTCTACCAGAAGATCTCATGATACTTTCTGCCGCACTTAGTCCCATGGCAGCCAATCCATTTATACTATCTGCACCCCAATTTACTCCATTTTGATCTTGTATTTGATTTGGTATTGGTAAGAATATTGTCCCTAACGGGTCTTTTTTATCTAGATTTTCGGTAATGCTATTTACTTTTAATGTATTATCATCTTGTAATTGACTAAGACCAGTATTTACAAATCTTAATACATCGATTTGTAGATAATCACTATCTACTTCAATTTTTTGATTAGGGTATCTTAAGTTTGTAAATGGGTTATTATTATTTGGTTTTTCTGTTTTAATCTTAGGAAGATCTTCAACTCCCTTTACTTCAGTAGTATTTGTATTATTCGTATTATTTGTTGGAACAGGACGTTTTACTGTTTCTCTTACAAATTTTTCCGCATTTATTGCTGCCCCTGTCTTTAAGTCATAGGTAATACCAGCAACAGTATAAGTTCCTGGAATATCTATTCCTTTATAAATTTTATCCCTAGTGATTACTATTGGAGTTCGTTTAGCAGCTCCTAATTCATCTACTTGTCCGGATGGTAACATTTATATTATTTTTTAGTTATTTATCGATAATTGTCGGTTTTTTTACCAAAAGGTATTTCACGAACATCACTAAGTTCATCAGGATAAATTTCGTACATATTTCCCACCATTTCTTCCCATGTATACTGACGAACTTGTCCCCAGTGATAGTTCAATCCACGAAATCCCCAACGAAAAACTTCCGTAACCGCAACTAAAGGATTTTGATCGTATTGTATATTTGGAGTTTTGGGTGAATATATGAAGATATAATATTTTCCGGGTTCTGGGACAGGAGTATATGAGTCACTAACGGCATCCATTAATTCAATCATCAAATCATCGGGATCTTCACCACCCATCAAACCATTTACGACACCTCTGACACGATTATCATTATCATCTGTTGGATACATCATTGACGAATACCTAATTCATCTTCCGTTATAATTTTAAATTTCCACTGACGATCTTCACAAAACTCTTGTGCAGATTTCCATTTTGCCTGATTTTTGGCGTATTCAGTCACTTCATAGATATAAGATTTTGTCTTCTTCGTTTGTATTTTTGGCTCACGAACCTGTTTTTTAGGTTTGATTTCAATCAGATATTTTTGTATCTTATTTCCTTCTTTGACCTTTATATAAAAGTCTGGGAAGTAACGATGTATTCTATTATCAAGAGGTGATTTATATGGAAGAGCAATTTCTTCACTACTCCATTCCAGGACATTTTCATTCTTATCACAATATACCATAAACTTTCTTTCCCATAAAGAACGATAGATTATGTTCGTTGGGTCACCTTTGTATTTTTTGGGATAAGAAGGTTTATATTTTCCCTTATATGACATCTAAATACTTAATAATGTAAAGCCTTATAATTTATTTAGATGGCAATCACAAGAAAGAAAATAACAGACTTTGTATCCATTATTGGTAATGTTGCCAAAACATCTCATTACCAAGTAAATTTTGGTGGTCTCAATACTACACTAACAGATTTTTTGGTAAGCAAGGGAGTCGATAAGGATTTTATTTTGAGAGAATCTGGTTTAAGATGTAACAGTGCCGTTATTCCTGGAAGTAGTTTGGCAACGGCAAGCATCAATGGAAATTTTATGGGTGTCCAAGAAAAAATGGCACACTCTAGAATTTTTACCGAAATGAGTTTACAATTTTATGTTGACACGGATTATAGAATGATTAAATTTTTTGAATATTGGATTGATTATATCTCCAATGGTTCTGAAGATACGGGCATTTTGAAAAGTGATGCCAATTATTTTTACAGGATGAGATATCCAAAAGAATATAAATGTGATAAAACTAATATTGTAAAATTTGATGAGGGTGATGGTGGGCAGATAGAATATACTTTTTATGGTATGTTTCCTATAAACTTATCATCAACACAAGTTCAATACGGATCATCAGATGTCTTAAATGTAAATGTTACATTTAACTATGAAAGGTACATATGTGGTAAAGATGATAGTAAATCAAGAGCAATAGGAAATGGTGAAACTAATAAAATAAAGACTTTTCAAACAACAACTTCATAGATTTTGAATATCATAATAAATAATCATAACTGAACTATTTGGATTGTCATGCCTTTACCAAAGATTGCGACACCGACATATGAGTTGGAATTACCTTCTACAGGAAAGAAAATTAAATATAGACCTTTTCTTGTAAAAGAAGAAAAAATTCTTATCATTGCGATGGAATCTGAAGATCAAAAAGAAATTACTAATGCCTTGAAGACGGTTATTGGTAATTGTATTTTGACTAGAGGAGTAAAGGTTGATACTCTATCAACATTTGATATTGAGTATCTGTTCTTAAATATTCGCGGCAAGTCTGTTGGTGAAACAGTTGAGGTTTTGATTACATGTCCCGATGATGGTGAAACTCAAGTCCCTGTTGTAATTCCTCTTGATGAAATCAAAGTAAAGAAAGATAAGAAACATAGTCGAGATATTAAACTTGATGATAATTTGACAATGAGATTGAGGTATCCATCTTTATCAGAATTTATCAAATCTAATTTTGTTTCTGATAGCGGTAATGCTGGTGTAAATGAATCATTTGATTTGATATCTTCTTGTATTGATCAGGTTTATAACGAAGAAGAATCATGGAGTGGAACTGATTGTAGTAAAAAAGAATTATTAGATTTTATTGAGCAACTTACATCACAACAGTTCAAGGAAATTGAAACATTCTTTGAGACCATGCCAAAACTTTCTCATGATGTTAAAGTAATAAATCCAAACACAAAAGTTGAGAGTGATGTCGTCTTAGAAGGGTTGTCATCTTTTTTCTCATAGGTATGGCTCATACTAATCTTGAGTCATACTATAAAACTAACTTTTCTTTGATGCAGCATCATAAATACTCTTTGACGGAACTAGAAAATATGATTCCGTGGGAAAGAGAAGTTTACATAGCACTATTGCAACAGTATATTGAAGAAGAAAATTTAAAAGCACAGCAGCAAAGAAGTGGTAACTAGTCAATCTTTCAAGGCACCAAAAATACCAAAACTCAACAAGAAGATTGTATCGTCTTCTGTGCTTTCGAGTGCTCCAAAACTTAAAGTAACAAAGATCAACGCTCCAATATCAACATTATCAAGACCAGTTAATCAGGGGATTGGTAAAGTAGAAGGTGATGATGCAAAAGAAAGTATTATTGCTCAGGAATCATTAATTAGAGTTGTTAATTCTCTCAATAAGACTAGTGCGGTCTTAAATCAACTCACTGATTATCTTATAACTGAAACTCAGTTAGAGCAAGAATTATTACGAGATAAAATAAGAGGTGAAAAACTAGAAGATGAGAGAGAACGAAAAAAGATAAAAGAATCTAAGTTAGAAGGAGTTGGTAAAAAAGCAAGAGATGCATTTTTAAAACCAGTCAAGGCAATAGGAAATAAGGCAAAAGGTATATTTGATACACTTAAAAATGTATTGGGATTATTATTTGTTGGATGGTTAGGTAATAAAGGATTTGATGCGATTGAACTAAGTGCCGAAGGAAATATAAAAGCACTCGAAGATTTAAGAAATGAAGTAGTTACCGGATTAGGAATTGCTCTAGGGACATTTACATTATTAAATGCTGGAATACTTGGATTAGTTCCAACAATACTTGGATTGTCATTGTCTATATTAGCATTACCTTTTAAGGCACTTTTTGATGCTGGGAGAGGAATTCTTAATAAAATAAGAGGCGGTGGTGGTGGAAAACCTGGTGGTGGAAATAGAACGGGAGGAACCAGAACCAGAGGTGGTGGAAGATCCATGAGGGGTGGTCCCGATATTAGAAATCCTCTTAGAAATAAACCCACAATTACTGGGGATGCAAAACCAGGTATATTTGGTAGCATAAAAAATGCTGCGGGTGCGGGATTCAATTTTGTAAAGGATGGACTTAAAAACTTATTATTAAAAAAAGTTGGAAGTGGTCGCCCTGGTGTAAAAATTTTAAAAGCTATTAAGGTATTGTCTAATAGTCCTTTTGGAAAATTTGCTGCAGCAGGTGGAAGAAAAATTGTTGATATTTTTAGATTTGGCAAGAATCTTCTAGACCCGAAGAACTTAAAAAAAGTTGGTGACGCTCTTGGTAAAGCTAAAGTATTAACTAAAGTTCTCGGTCCCTTATTTGCACTTATTGATATACAATCAAGAGCAAATAAAGGAATGTCTCCGGCACAAGCAATAATTCCTGCCCTCTTGAAAGCAGTAATGATGAGTGGTGGTGCTGTTATTGGTGGATCAATTCCATTTCTTGGTCCTTTTACTCCATTTGCTGGTAGTTGGGCTGGTGGATGGTTGGGAGATCAACTTATGAACGGAATTGATGGTATATGGGATAAATCATGGGATGATAAGTTCTTTAAGGGATTTAACGAATTTACTATGGGAATTGGAAAATCGGATCCAACTGGAATGATATCCAAAATATTCCCATATGAAGGTGCTGATAAAAAATATGGAGATAGCA
>ERZ802830.4805-NODE-4805-length-10621-cov-21.6184_pt1 | contig 10621 bp, 10 predicted proteins | sample MGYA00345654_ERZ802830 | MGnify/ENA primary metagenome ERZ802830 (study PRJEB30503, sample SAMEA104212375) | marine metagenome | biome: Westerlies Biome; feature: [SRF] surface water layer (ENVO:00010504) within the epipelagic zone...; material: water...
ATGACGAGATATTTTCATTGACCAGCCGCAAAGGACGCGGCGCGTTCAACCAGCTTTGGCAAGTTGCCATTGCTGGCATATCGGCGATCATTGCGATCTTGGTCGCACGCCAGCTGGGTCTGATCGATATTGAGGCGGCACGGCAATTCAAAGCGCCACTAAATCTGGTTGGTTTGTTTTTTGGAACTTTGTTGTTTGGGTGCGGTATGGGGCTTAGCCGTGGTTGCGTGTCGCGGTTGATCATCCTATCGGGCCGCGGTAATATCCGCGCCTTGATCACATTGGTGTTTTTATCGCTTTTCGCATGGTCGGCAATCAGCGGCGTTTTGGCCGTGCCGCGGATCACCCTTGCCAGCCTTGGGCAGATTGAATATAGCCCGGCTTTATCCCACAGCCTGTTTGCAATCTGGGTTCTGTTATTGCTTGCGACTATTGTCTTGGTCGTGCAGCGCGGTGGTGCCGACCAGCCCGTAAAACGCGCCCTCATGGCAGCCTCTATTGGCCTGCTGGTGCCAGCTTGTTTCTTTATCACTGCCGTCATTGGTGCCGATGAATTTGATCCAGTTCCGGTCGAAGGCCTGCGGTTTATCCTGCCTGTCGCTGACAGTCTTGGCTATTTCGTCTATTCGACCGCCCTCACCCCGAAATTCGGTCTCGGGCTGGTTGGCGGTGCCTTTATCGGCGCGATTTTATCGGCAAAATTATCTGGCCGCATTGTTATTGAAGGCTTTAACAATGCACCACACCCGCTTCGCTATATCCTTGGTGCATTTTTCATGGCCTTTGGCGGGGTGATTGCTGGCGGTTGTACCGTTGGTTGGCTTTTGACCGGCGGCAGTGTTTTGAATGGCGGGGTATTGATTGCCTTTGTTGGTTTTGGCCTTGGCAATTTGTCATTGCGTTTGCCCTTTGTTAGTGGCTTTCTTAACAAAGAAACGGTGACCAGTAGCGTTTAATCTGATCTTAATTCAACATCAGTTTGATCGGCGCAAGTGACCGCCACCAGTAAACAGATGTTTGAGACTTATCATGATTAAAGCTGTTTTATTCGATACATTTGGCACCATTGTTGACTGGCGCTCGTCAATTGCCCGCGAAGGCGCGGCTGTTGCCGTACAAAAGGGCCTTACCGAGTTTGATAGTGATGGATTTGCCCGTGCTTGGCGCGCCGGATATCGGCCGGGTATGGCGCGCGTAACGGCTGGCGAGCGGTCATGGGTTTCTATTGATGTCATTCATCGTGAACGGCTGGATGAAATCTTGCCGCAATTCGGCTTGTCGATGCTCGATGAAGCAGAACGCGACCATCTGAACCGCGCGTGGCACCGCCTAACCCCGTGGCCTGACAGTGTCCCCGGTTTAAAGCGGATCAAATCAAAATTCCTAATCTCACCTCTATCGAACGGATCGGTCGTTCTGTTATCGACCATAGCAAAACGCGCTGGTATTCCGTGGGATTTTATTTTCTCAAGTGATATGCATCGTGCCTTCAAACGCAATCCGGCTGTTTATCAAAACGCCATCCGCCTTTTGGGCATGGCACCTGATGAAATCATGATGACGGCAGCGCATAATGATGATCTAGAGGCCGCGCGCAAAGAGGGTATGCGCACCGCCTATATCAATCGGCCAACCGAATATGGCATTGACCAAAAAGTCGATTTTGAAGCCGCCAGTGACTGGGATATTATCGCTGATACGGTTGAAGGCGTCGCTGATGAACTAGATTGCCCAAAAATTTGACACGTGCCAAGGATGGTTCAAATGACCGCAGATAAACCCGCCTATATTCTGGTCGACACGAAAATCACTGACCCTGTTGCCTATGAAGATTATAAAGCCGCGGCCAAACCAATTGCCGAACAATATGGCGGTGTCTATCTGACCCGCGGTGGTAAAATGGATATTATGCAGACTGAATTATGGGATCCTGCCCGAATCGTATTGGTTAAATTTCCATCGATGGCGGCAGCGCATGCCTTTTTAGACAGCCCCGAATATGCGCCGGTTAAATCAATCCGGCTCGCAAATTCCGAGGCGACGTTGCTGGTTCTTGAAGGTCTCTAGCTTGTAGATTCTTTTAGCAGATTCTTTTGCGCAATCTGGCAATGGGCAAGCTTGGCAAAACGGTAATCGGCAAAACGATTGTAAACCATTGCGGCAATATGGCGGATAATGGGCAAACCAACCAGAACTGCCAAAAACCGCCAGTAACGAAGCTGCTGCCAAATGACCAAAAAGGCCGCGGCACCAATATGCCAATCACCTGCTGCATCGCGAACATGAAGATGGCGCAAAGCATCGGCTTGCGAGATTTGATGCGCCGCCAGCGGTGATGCGTCAGTCGCAATATCCATCCATGCAAAAATGCCTGATGGCGCAATATTCTGGTAATAGGCAATCTCTTTACTGCAAAGCCCACATTTACCGTCAAAAAATACTTCAATCATCAAAATCACCCAACCGCTGGCCGCTCTATTCCCCTTGGGTAAATGGGCATGATCGGGGCCTTTGACAAGCCCAACAGACGCTTTGCCGGTAAATTGCAGCCATCACATGCAGGCCATGGCGCATCTTCGATTAGAAAAATGCAATTTGCGGCTATTTAGGCTTGGTGATCAATGCACAACATGCGTAGCCTTACCCTAGACGGCACCGCACAGGACAAGGTTTCCAAAATGCAGTTAAATGACGAAGAAAAGGCTATGCTGAACGGCGATTTTGGCAAGGCAAAACAATGGGCAATTGATCACCAGATCAAGGTTGGCGATTTTTTTGACGCACCCGATATGGTGGCGGTTAGTCAGGCACATATGATGGCCGACCCTGAATCGATTGGTGAGGCTGGCGCGGATTTTATGGAATCGATCGCCAATGATGGTGGCCACGTTGTCATCCCGATGATCACCGACCCGCGCGGGGTTGATCTAAATCATTACCGCCCGCTTGGCCAAACCGAAGAAATGGCCAATATAGAGCGACGGTTTATAGCTGCTTGCGAGGCGATTGGCATAATGATGACTAACACTTGCGTCAACTATCAAACAATTATGCCTCCGTTGCTTGGAGATCATGTGGCCTATGGAGACACCGGAGTTGTGATCTATTCAAACAGCGTTTGTGGTGCACGTACTAATTTTGAAGGTGGTCCATCTGCATTAGCTGCTGGCCTAACTGGACGCACGCCGCGCTATGGTTTGCATCTTGACCAGAATCGAAAAGCAACGCGCCGTTTTCAGGTAACGACTCAACCTGCCGAATTGACCGATTGGGGGGTTCTTGGCGCGGTGATTGGGCGTATGTCCGGCTCATACTGGGAAGTGCCAGTCATCGAGGGAATTGAGAGCGTGCCGACCTCTGACGAAATTAAACATTTTGGCGCCGCAATGGCCAGCTATGGATCGACCCCGCTGTTTCACATAGTTGGCATTACCCCTGAAGCGTCCAATCTGGCTGCTGTAGGGGGAACAAGCTTACCCGTTACAAAAATCACTGATGACGACCTTGCAGTGTTACGGAGTGACTTTGGCGCAAAAGGTGAGAGACCTGATGTGATTGTTTTTGCCGCTCCCCAGCTTTCGATTGTAGAAATGGGAGAGGTGTCCAGCCTTGTGGATGGTCAAAAATTAAAAGTACCAATGATTGTTTGTACATCCCCTCAAACCTACGGAGACGCAAGGCGCATGGGATTTGTCGATAAAATTGAAAATGCAGGTGGAGTTGTTCTTGAAGGAACCTGTTTTTATCAGCAAGGAGCAAAAGAAATTGGAGAAGCAAACGGTTGGGTTCGTTTGTTAAGCAATTCAACAAAAATTGTGAATATTTTGGGTGGTTATGGTTACAAGCCAGCACTTGCAAGCATGAAAGATTGTGTTGCAGCCGCTATTAACGGAAAGATTGTATGATGAAAGTTTTAAAATGTCACACGGGTATTGGTCCAAAAGTGACTGGTGAAGCGCTAGTTGCTGATGATAATTTTTCTACACGCTATGACCTTGACAGGATCAACGGCGTTTTCTCTAGGCCACAGCATAAACTGGCAGGCAAATCTTACGATCAGAAAATTTTGGTGCTACACACTGCAAAAGGTGGCGTTGCATCAGCCTGGATGCTGCATGAGATGACGGCGAGAGGCATCACGCCAAAAGGCATTTTATTTAATGAGGCAAACACCATTCTGGTTCAAGGGGCGGCATTGGCTAACATGGCCATGTGTGACAGATTTGAAGATGGCGATGTTACTAGCCTTATCAAATCAGGACAGATCATTGAAGTTGACCCTGCAGCAGGCGAGGTCATAATTCTCGATTAAATCGGGCAAACAAAGTGTTATAGCAAATCTGTTAGCTAGAGCGGGCCGAAGGCAAATTCGGCTGAGCCAACAGGTTTGCCCTGCTTGCGATTATCAACATGCCATTTTCCCTGATCAAAATCATGATGATATTTTTCGTTAAGTTTGGTAGCTATTTGCATCACATCAGGTGAAACCTGTACCGCAATCTGACTGAGCATCACTTGCAATGCCTCATCGCGGGTTAACCCGGTATCAACCAACACCCGAATAGTGGCCTCGATCACATCGACAATTATATCTGAGTCCAACTTTGGTGCCATAACACGTTCCTCCTTGGTTTGCTGTCAACAAAAATGGAAGCAAAATTTATGCCAGAGTTAGCTCTGAGCGGCGACGGTCAGTGCCTCACCAATATAACGGGCGCGTTTTTTCGGCTTTAGCTGGTGAATATCGACCAGAACCAACCCATCAACACAATGGTTAAAGGCCGGATCAATGCTAAAGCCGCAAAACCGCACTCCACCCGGGGTGCAAACATCGGCATATTGCTTGAATAATGTTGGTATTTTCAGCCCCATAAACCCAAGCTGGCTGCGAAGCCATTCATGATCCATGTCAAAATCCAGACCGGGCATATGCTGACGTAAATCTACCACGCTATCTGCATCAATTGTATAGGGAATGACGGGAACAGCAAAATGATCCGGATCGGCAAAATGAGTTGAATAGAAATGCACCAACATGTCACGCGCCGGTTTTGGCATATTATTTGACAAGCTGACCGGGCCAAACAGATATCTGACTTGCGGATGCGATGCGAGATAGGCACCAATCCCCTGCCATAGATAATCAAGACTGCGAAGCCCCCAATATTGTGGCTGGACAAAGCTTCGCCCAAGTTCCAAACCTTGCGCGAACAGGGGCTGAATTGACGGCTGATAGTCAAAAAGCGAATGTGAATAAAGCTTTGTTTTTGGCTGTCCCTGCCAGCGCCATATCTCGCCAAGGCGATAGGCACCTGCAATTTCCAGCCGATCATCATCCCACAATAATAGATGGCGGTAATAATGATCGAATTGGTCAATATCCTTGCTTTGACCTGTACCCTCGCCAACCGACCGAAAGGTCAGTTCGCGCAACCGGCCAATTTCATCCATAACAGCGGTGTTTTCGGCATAATCAACCAACAGAATATGCTTGTTATCCGCGGTTACACCCAGCTTTTCGGCCGATTTCAGCTCATCACGAAGGGTTTTTCGTGACACCGGATGAATAATGCCTTTTGGCGTTTTGAAAACGGGGGATTTTCCGCGCCCAAGACGCCGCAAATGCCGGTTCACAAGCTGCGCCTTTTCACGCCGCCCCATTGGCAGTAACTCAAAATCACCAATAGGAATTGGTTGGCCGATGGTCAGGCTGATCTTGCCCTTAAATCCGGTCATTTCACGCGGCAGCATCAGCATGGATAGCGTCGCGCTTAACCTGGCAACAAGATAAAAAAGAACCGAATTTCGTGCCCTGATATGAATTGGCAAAATGGGTGCCGAGGTTTTTTCGGCAATGCGCAAAAACCCCGATAGCCATTTGCAATCACGAATGCCTTTTGGCCCTGCCCGCGACACCGCACCAGCAGGGAAAATAATAACCGCGCGATCCTGATTTAACGCCGTAATAATCCGCTCTAAATCGGCTTTATGCGTTTCCCCACCAAATGCATCCACCGCTAGAAACATGCTGTTTAGTGAATTGATATTCAATAACAATTCATTAACAACAATCGACACGTCACGGCGTGTTTTCCCGATAAGGCGAAGCAGTGTCAACCCATCTAGCCCACCAAGCGGATGATTGGCAACAATCAACACCCGCCCAGTGACAGGGATGTTTTTGATTTCGTCATGGCGAACCAGATAATCAAGCTGCAATTCGTCAAAAACCTGATCAATAAAATCAGATCCCTTGAGATAGCCATGTTTTTGCAAAAACTGATTTATGCGGTCTTCATTCACAAGGGTGCGAAGGCCCCAGGTCAAAAACCGGACAATCACCGCTGGATAATGCTTTAATGATGGCATACGGGCCTGCAAAACCGCGCCAACATCAATCAATTTTGTCGTTGTTTCAGGCATATCTAACATCATGGGCTCGCTAGTTTAAAAGGCATGATCGCCAATTGATGTTACGGTTTCATGACAATTGATAAATCTGTCCAAATTTTGGCACCACAGCCGGCAAATCCGGCTAGGGCTGTGGCGGAAAGACGATTGATAGTCCATCAGGATTCCATTGCGGATATTTTTGCATTACCAGCCGGAATCTGGCCGAGTCAAGAAAACCACCAAGCCATGCATGAAGATGCGGCCAGGATTGATCATCAAACCAGTCAGGATCGGCAATACGGAACTGGCGCACAAAAGGCAGGCTGGCAAAATCCAAAAGGCCAAGCTGCGGCCCCGACAGCGCGCCTGTTTGCTGTAAATCCTGATCAAGCGCGGCCAAAAATGTGCCTCCGCTATCGCGATGAGCCGAACCGGCGTCACGATTATAACGGCTGGCATATTTATAGCGGTCAAGATCATGTTTAAACGCGCCATCCAGCCGATCCAGAAATACCATGGCCAACGCCGGATTTTGCCGCCAAACAGCAAGCCAGTTTTCAGGATCATTCTGCCCAAGCGCCCAGAACATGATATCGCGGCTTTCGTCAATCACCTGCCCATTTTCAAGCTTTAGGACTGGCACCGTGCCTTTTGGCGATGTGGCGAGAAAATCAGCCGGCTTGTCACGAAGCAGAATTTCCCGCAATTGAACTTTTTGACCACTTGCTGCAATGGCAAGCCGCGCCCGCATGGCATAGGGGCAACGTCGAAAACTCCAGAAAATCGGGGTAGGGTCGACATACGCCATATTGTCAGGCTTTGCTGATATGGGCGGCAATCGCAAAATCAGAACCTGTAACGGTAAAGGCTTTGGCAAAACCCAGCACCAAAACACCATCACGCGGCACTAGCTGGAACATATGAAAATCGCCAAAATTGCGGATCAAATCCATGGTTGGCCCATGCGCTGCGGAAAAATCATCACAAAGCCCATCGAATTTGGCATCGTCACGCGCAATTTCAACCGCATCCACGGCAAATTTCAACCGGTTACGCGCCCAAATATTCTGGCTTTTGGCCTCATCAGCACAAAGCATACAGGTCGCCGCGCCTTGCGCCATCAAATCGCGAACATGCTGCGAGAGATGGCTGGTAAAAATATATAATCCGTCATCACGCCGGATAAAGGGCGACACGCCCATTTCAGGACTATCTTGCTGGCTGTTTACCGATATATAAAGAGTGCGAAGCTGCAAAAGCGCGTCACGCGCTTGCTCAATCTTTTCGCGCGACATTCCCGACGAATCTTCAAAGGCGGCGTTTTCCTGCATCTGCATTATCCTAAATCATCAAAACCAAATGGCATTCAGACAGAAGCGCCATATCTAACATTGCCAGATCTAACATTGCCATATCTAACACGGCCATGACTAACATGGTTGTGAAGGCTGGTAAAATCAACTGCGCTGGCAAAGCGCAACAATCATGCCTTGCCAAGCCAATCACAATGGGTTTCGATAAGATCAAACTGCCAGCCAGGATGAAGGCTCATGACGCAATATGTTGATGTTGAAATCTACGCCGATATCATTTGCCCTTGGTGTTATATTGGCAAAAAGCGGCTTGACGCCGCCTTTGCCGCCCGCCCTCATGTAACCCCACGCTATATCTGGCGGTGTTTTTTGCTTAATCCCGCAATGCCCTCGGTTGGCATGGATCGTCAGGCCTATCTGATTGGCAAATTCGGCAATGCCGCCAAGGCCGTTTATGGCCGTATTGCCGACGCCGGTCTTGAAAGCGGTATTGCTTTTAATTTTGACGGAATCAAACGCACCCCCGACAGTCGCAAGACCCATCGCTATCTGCTTGCCGCTGCTGCCAAAGGCCATGATTTAAGCGACGCATTTTTCAAAGCCTATTTTATTGATGGCCGCGATATTGGTGATGATGATGAACTTGTCAAAATCGCCGATGAGCAGGGATTTACCATTGATCCAGCCAGCCTTGCTGATCCAGCCCTTGACAGGCAGATTGCCAATGATATCGAAATGTCGCGCCAGCTTCGGGTCGATGGCGTTCCTTTTATGATTTTTGCGGGCCAATATGCCATTGCCGGCGCGCACATGCCCGAACATCTAACTCCCGTCATTGACGGTTGTCTTGCCAAGCCGGCAGAATAATCCCAAACCAGTGGTAACTACCTGAAACTTCTATCCGTCTGCCGCTATAGCAGCGCTAGAAGATCTTGCAAAACGGTTTTGCAGGCCGCTGGCTGCATCTCAGGCTTTGGAATTGGCGTTGCCACCACCAGACGATGATCGGCACGAAGCTGAACCCGCCCGCCCTGTCCGGCAATCCAGCCAATCAACGCATCAGGACGTGCAAAATGATTATCGCGGAATGTCAGTGCCAATCCTTTCGGCCCTGCATCAATTTTTTCGATATTTGCCAAACGGCATAATTGTTTTAATTCGATCACCGAAAACAGGTTTTTGACCGGATCGGGCAAACCGCCAAAACGGTCAACAAGCTCGGCAATCAATATATCGGTTGCCTGCGGATCAGCAAGATCGGCAATCCGGCGATAAAGCGACAGCCGCACGGTTAGATCGGGCACATAGGATTCAGGCAAGCGGATTTCCAGCCCAAGATTGATTTGCGGTGTCCATGCCGGTTTTGCATCATCGACACTTTCGCCGCCACGCCCAGATTTGGCTGAATCAACAGCTTGTCGCAACATCTCTTGATAAAGTTCTACCCCGACCTCACGAACATGGCCGGATTGTTCATCGCCAAGCAGATTGCCTGCACCGCGAATATCCATATCATAAGATGCAAGCGTAAATCCGGCACCAAGCGTATCAAGCGTTTGCATTACCTCAAGACGGCGGCGCGCCTGCGGGCTTAACAGCCGTTGCGGATCAGATGTCAAATAGGCATAGGCGCGCTGGCGACCCCGCCCAACACGACCACGAAGCTGGTAAAGCTGCGACAAGCCAAACATATCGGCACGATGAATAATCATTGTATTGGCGGAAGGGATATCAAGTCCCGATTCAACAATATTGGTCGATAACAGAATATCGGCTTCACCATCGGCAAATTTTGTCATGACCTGATCAAGCTCATTGGCTGGCATTTGTCCATGCGCTGAAATCACACGTGCTTGGGGTGCAAGCTTGTTAACCCGGTCATAAACCCGCTGCATATCATCAATGCGTGGACAAACCACAAACACCTGCCCGCCACGGAACATTTCCCGCTGGATCGCCTCGCGAAGAACAACGCCATCCCATGGGCCAACAAAGGTACGAACCGCCAACCGGTCTACTGGCGGTGTTGCAATCAATGACATTTCACGAACACCTGACAGCGCCATTTGCAGCGTGCGCGGGATTGGCGTTGCGGACAGGGTCAACACATGGATATCGCCACGAAGCTCTTTTAAACGTTCCTTCTGGCCAACACCAAAATGCTGTTCTTCATCAATGATCAAAAGACCAAGGTGATTAAACGCGATTGATTTTGCCAAAAGCGCATGCGTGCCAATGGCAATTTGAACTTCGCCGCTGGCAATATTTTCACGAATGATTTTAGAATCGGCTGTTGACGTCATCCTTGACAACACGCCAATTTTGACCGGAAAACCCGCAAAACGTTCGACAAAGACTTTGCCATGTTGGCGCGCCAGCAATGTTGTTGGCGCCACCAAAGCCACTTGGTAACCGGCCATTGCCGCAATAAAGGCCGCGCGCAACGCCACTTCGGTTTTGCCAAAACCAACATCGCCACAAATCAGGCGGTCGCTGGCTTTGCCCGAAGCCAAATCATCAACAACATCATTGATCGCATTTAACTGGTCTTCGGTTTCGGTAAAGGCAAAACGCGCGCAAAATTCACCAAAACTGCCATCTTCGGCAATCAACGGTTCGGCACGCGCACGATAACGCGCCGCCGCAATCTTGATAAGCTGTTCGGCCATAATCCGAACGCGGCCTTTGATGCGGGCAACACGTGCCTGCCACGCAACACCACCTAGCTTGTCAAGCTGGGCTTCACCGCCCGCGCTGCCATAGCGCGACAACAGCTCAATATTTTCCACCGGCAAATATAATTTATCGCCGCCAGAATAAACAAGATGAAGACAATCATGGTCGCCACCGGCGCTGTTAATGATGATCAGACCTTCATAGCGGCCAATGCCATGTTCGGCATGAACCACCAGATC
>ERZ802830.4809-NODE-4809-length-10615-cov-5.86098_pt1 | contig 10615 bp, 12 predicted proteins | sample MGYA00345654_ERZ802830 | MGnify/ENA primary metagenome ERZ802830 (study PRJEB30503, sample SAMEA104212375) | marine metagenome | biome: Westerlies Biome; feature: [SRF] surface water layer (ENVO:00010504) within the epipelagic zone...; material: water...
TGCGTTTCATAGGTAATGGTTATAAATCAAAAACTGAAGTTCTTTTGGTGTAAATTAAATCTTTGAGACGAAGCCAAAAAGCAAGGACCAAATAAACTGCAAATCCAAATCCCAAAGAGAAAAAGCTAATATAGATAAAAAATAAACGCACTGGTCTTGCGCGCATTCCCAATCGATCTGCAAGTCGAGAACAGACTTCAAAACCATGACGTTCGAGTTGATGGCGAAGTCGATGTGCTAGCTTCATTTCACAAATATATCAAGTTTGTATAAAACCATGTCCGAATGAGCACGATAGACACTTTTTTCATTGCAATACTGATTTTTGAGTTGCAATAAGGCTTGGCTATCAAGGGCAGAAATTGCCTGCACTCATAGTGAAAAAAATGCATTTATGGTGCTGTTTGATTCCGCTTTGATCGATGCCGCCCATGCAATGAGCTCATCTGTTTTGTCTGTCCCTTGTGCTTTGTAATAACAAAACAAAAATGGGATTAGCGTGTTGATGACCAACAAGTCGAGAAATGATTTACTCAAGCCTTTTTTTCGAGTTGTGTGTGTTTTTCCAAACACATGATGAGTTGACCAATAAGCTGAAGTGTTGATGCAAAACACTTTTTCAATATTTTCCTTTGGATCTCCTTCAATGATGCTGCTTAACAAATGTTTGTGCTTGATATAAATTTGCGCCAATTGGGATAGGCGAATGGTGGGAAATCCACTTGGTCTCATTCGAAAGAATTTAACTTTTTCATTCACAGCTTTTAACTTATATTTTTTCTGCGCATAGGTATATTTCTTTTGCAATGTTTCAATGTATGCGTCATCAATTTTTGATTCCAACATGGCTGCTTGGCCAAACAAAAGAGCCTCCAAATCTTCGTGATTGGTCGTTTTTCGGATGATCGAAAATGGGATAGACTTTGCAACCTCCGCAAACACCAACCCATTGACAGAAAGACCAAAACCCTTTGCCAAAGAAATAAACAATACATTTTCCCAGTCGTTGTTTGTCTCACTCAACCACTGTTCAAATAGCTTTGTTTTTTGTGAAAGTCGCTCGACATACTGTCGATCAAAAAAAGCCATTTGCTTAAACCTTTCTACACTTTTAATCTGATTGGCACAGGGGATCCAAAGATTCGATTCTAGCAATTCTTTGTAGCGTTGTAAAACACTTTATCGACAAATTCTTGTAAAAACAATAGTAGGGATTTGTTTATTGTCAGATGTAAAAACAGGCGTATCATCTTCCCATACAACATGAAGAACAACATTGTCATAGGCCGCATCGAGGTGGTGGTGATGTGCATACCAATCCGAACCTTTGCAATGCATCTCAACATGCCCTACCCAAATGATATCATCCAACTGAAGTTTTGTAAATAAAAAGTCTGGTCCACTGTTGTGATTGCGATGCCCACCATGAACGATTGATAGCTCACGCGCATCAGTGGTGACAATTGGCTTGTCAATAAGTTGTAACTGCTGCCACAAGTAGTACATTAATTTTTCGTTCATGACACTTGGGGCGTGTCTTTACTCTACCGTTTCACCCTCCCATTCGAGTATACCGCCAATTAAATTATAGGTTTCTGAAAAGCCCAAATCACGCATCACCTGAACTGCCTGTGCGCTTCTTGCACCCGATCGGCAGTACACATAATAAGACTTGTTTTTATCTAGAGCATTCACCTCATCAATAAAACCAGGACCCATACGTAGGTCGATGTTAAGCGCATTGGGGATATGACCACTTTTAAATTCATCTTCTGTGCGGACATCCAAAACCACAGCTTCGGGGTGCTCGACTAGGGCGTTTGCCCAGTCGTTTTGTGATAGATCTGACATACTATTTTGTTTCGGCCGAAGATACATACAGCCTGTTAATAATAAAACAATGGATAGATAAAATTTCCACATACAATAAAAGTATGAAAATTTGTCAGTTCAACAAACAATTATATATTTGTACCTACAACAATTGTAAATACATATATATGTCAGCTAGATCTTTGGTTGTTGAAAGTATGCGTTTGGGGCAGTTTATGAGCGATGAAATCAGCTGTGCTCTACACCCATATGGGTTGAGCATTCAGCAATTTAATGTATTGCGCATACTGCGTGGTTGCAAAGGAACGCCAGCTTCTCTTCAACACATTACTACTCGAATGATTCACAAAACAAGCAATACAACGCGAATTGTGGATCGTTTGTTGGAAAAGAAGCTTGTCGATCGAAAACCATGCCTTGAAAATCGCAGAAAAGTTGAAATTTCAATTACAAGCAAAGGTCTATCTCTACTGACTACAATTGATCCTGTGATAGATGAAAAAGAAAATGAAGTCGCAAACAGATTAACCAATGAAGAATTGGCAACGCTGCTAGACAACTATAAAAAGCTATTTGTTACACTATAATTTAATTTGATATGAATACTAAATCCTTTTACTTACTCGTACTTTTACTTACAACCACTTTCGCTTTTGGAAGTGTGAAACCAATTCCAATAACCTCCGCCACCATTGAGTGGAAGGCTTATAAAATTGCGTATGAACGATGGGGCACTATCCAACTGAAAAGTGGAGAGCTCCTTTTTGAAGATGATGCACTGACAGGTGGAAACTTTGTTGTGGACATGACAAGCATTCAAGTCACCAGTCTTGAGGGAAAAAAGAAAGCCAGTTTAGAGAAGCACCTCAGATCAGATGATTTTTTTGGTATTGAGGAATTTCCCACTGCTGAGATGGTGATCACTGCTGTTGAATCCACAACTGATGGGTATAATGTCACTGGAGATTTCACGATCAAGGAGCAAACCCATCCAGTTACTTTTCCCATGGTTGTCAATGGCAAAACAGCAACTGCGAAAGTCAAAATCGATCGCACCAAATACAATGTGCGTTATGGGTCTGATACCTTTTTCGACAACCTCGGAAATCGTGTGATCTACAATGAGTTCGACCTCAATGTGAAGTTAACATTTTAAACATAAAAAGCTATGAAAATTGATCGTCCAAAATGTGGTTGTGGAAACACGCAAAATCCTAATGGGTATTGTGATGGATCGCACAACAATAAATAATTTTTCATTTGTGTTGTCTAGTTTATACTTGATTTATATATTTGACACTCAATTATGAAAAATATCAATACATGGTGGTCTGCTCGTAACGCACAGTCGTGAGGCGCACCTTGTATACACACACCAAAGGGCTTGTCATCACGACAGGCCTTTTTTTATTGTGAGACCTATGAAGTACACATTAGAAACACATCATCGCAAATTGCTCGTCGATACCATGACGCCTGTGAACATGTATTTGAAGATAAGGGATAAGTATCCCAATAGTATCCTTTTGGAAAGTTCAGATTATGGTGTCAATGACAACAGTGTGGCTTATATATGTTTTAATCCGATTGCTGAGATCAAACTCCAAAATCATATTCTTCAGATGAGTTATCCCGATGGGTCATCCAAACAACTCGAGCTGGCAGAAAACGAGAGAGTCGCCAAGCATTGTAGTAGTTTTGCGAAACAGTTTTCGTCAAATTCTCAAAATGATCGATTTGTTGCAAATGGGCTATTTGGTTTCACTTCCTATGACGCAGTTCAGCATTTTGAAGATATTCGTTTTTCAAAAAAAGATAAAGATCTTGAACTGCCACAATTGTATTATGCCCTTTTTCAGAATGTGATTGCCATCAATGTTTTCAATAATGAGGCGCATATCTATGCACATTGTTATCAGACAAGCAGCAATCTAGATGAAGTGGTTGAGGTATTACAATCACCAAATCCTGTGACGCATTCTTTTTCAAGAAAAGGAGAGCCCTATTCCAATTTGACAGATGATGAATTTGTTGCGCTTGTGAAAAAGGGGATTCATCACTGCTATCGAGGTGATGTTTTTCAAATCGTACTCTCTCGACGTTTTTCGCAACCCTTTACAGGCGATGACTTCACCTTGTATCGTGTACTGAGATCAGTCAATCCTTCCCCTTATTTATTTTATTTTGATTTTGGGGAATATCAAATTTTTGGCAGTTCACCAGAGGCACAGTTGGTTGTCAAAGATGGTAAAGCAGAGATTCACCCCATTGCAGGTACCTTCCGACGAACAGGCAATGACAAGCAAGATGCCGAACGTGCAAGTAAATTGGCCAAAGATCAAAAAGAAAACAGCGAGCATGTGATGCTTGTCGATTTGGCAAGAAATGACCTCAGCCGAAATGGCGATCAAGTCAAGGTTGAAAAAAACAGGGAAATACAGTTCTACTCCCATGTGATTCACCTTGTATCTAAGGTTACTGCCATGAAAAAAGAAAATCGAGAAACGATGGAAATTGTGGCTGATACGTTTCCTGCCGGAACACTCAGCGGGGCACCCAAACACAGGGCTATGCAACTCATTGACGAATACGAAAATCGCAGTCGCGGATTCTATGGTGGTGCCATAGGTTTTATGGATTTTGATGGCAACTACAACCACGCCATCATCATTCGCTCCTTTTTGAGCAAAAACAATGTCTTACACTATCAAGCAGGTGCTGGGGTAGTGTCTGAGTCTGTACCCGAAAATGAATTACAAGAAGTTTACAATAAACTAGGTGCTCTCAACAAAGCCCTGGAAGAAGCTGAAAAATTATAATTATGCACATACTTGTCATTGATAATTACGATTCTTTTACCTATAATTTGGTGCATTATCTCGAAGACCTCGATTGTTTGGTAACAGTCAAGCGAAACGACCAACTGACGATCGAGGAGGTCGCAGATTACGATAAAATTGTGTTATCACCAGGGCCTGGTATTCCAGATGAAGCAGGTCTTTTAAAATCGATCATCTCTGCATACGCCCAAACCAAACCCATTTTAGGAGTCTGTTTGGGGCATCAGGCGATTGGTGAGGTGTTTGGTGGTTCATTGACAAACCTAGACAAGGTCTATCATGGCATCGCTACTCCTGTGCAAGTGGTTTGTGATGACCCCCTTTTTAAGGGGCTGGGCAAACAGTTTGAAGTGGGGCGTTATCACTCCTGGGTGGTTGAAAAACCCTTGCCAGAGGAACTTGTGTTACTGGCTGAAGAAGACAATGGACAAGTGATGGCAATGAAGCACAAGAAGTATGATATATATGGTGTTCAATTTCACCCTGAATCTATTTTAAGCCCAGAAGGAAAACAACTGTTGAACAATTGGTTAAAGATGTGAAATGAAAGAGATATTAGAAAAACGAATTCGCAACAAAAGCCTGACTAAGGACGAAGCCAAACATACGCTTCTTGAGATTGTACAGGGCAAATGCAATTCGCATCAAATTGCTGCGTTTTTGACCACATATATGATGCGCGTGGTGACTGTAGAGGAGCTATCTGGCTTTCGTGCTGCGTTGCTTGACCTTTGCATTGCGATTGACTTGAAGGACTATGATCCTATCGACTTGTGTGGGACTGGTGGTGATGGGAAAGAAACCTTCAATATTTCCACTCTTGCCTCATTTGTGACTGCTGGTGCTGGTGTTGCTGTGGCCAAGCATGGGAACTATGGTGTTTCCTCTTCTTGTGGATCAAGTAATGTGATGGAACACTTGGGTATTCGCTTTTCAAACGATCAAGAATTTTTGCGAAACTGCATCGAAAAAGCTGGGATATGCGTTCTTCATGCGCCTTTGTTTCACCCTGCGATGAAACATGTTGCGCCAATCCGACGTGATCTGGGACTCAAAACCTTTTTCAATATGCTCGGGCCACTTGTGAATCCATCAAAACCCAACAAACAAATGGTGGGTGTTTTCAGTCTAGAATTACAGCGGATTTATCGCTATCTCTTGGAAGAAACCAACCAACAATACAGCATTCTACATGCCCTAGATGGATACGACGAAATATCCCTTACAGGGGATACCAAAGTGGTGTCGAACAATGGAACTGCAACGATTAATGCTGCCACTTTTTCAATCGAAACACTGCAAGCAACTCAAATTGGTGGTGGCAAATCAGTAGCCGATGCTGCAGATATTTTTATGCAAGTGCTCAAAGGTACTTCTACCGATGCTCAAAAACAGGTCGTTTGTGCCAATGCAGCTGTGGCAATCGCAACTGCAAAAGGGTGTAGTATCAACGATGGCTTTGCTTATGCTACTGAATCGATCGACTCGGGCAAAGCACTTCAGTCATTAGAAACATTACAAAAACTCAGCACAAAGTGAATATCCTTCAACGTATTGTAAAAAGTATCCAAGAGGATTTGGTATTGAAAAAGGAAATTGTTCCTGTTCAATCACTAGAGTCTTCGATATTGTTTGATCGTCAAACCATTTCACTGAGCAAAAGCATTTTCGATTCACAGGGGGTTATCGCTGAACATAAACGCAGATCACCCTCCAAACCGAATATCAATTTTGGTCTTTCTGTGTCAGAGGTAGCCAGGGGCTATGCGTCTGCAGGTGCTGCAGGAATGTCTGTGTTGACCAACACTCAATATTTTGGAGGGTCTTTGGAAGATTTACTCCTTGCAAGACAAGCATGTTCACTGCCTTTATTAAGGAAAGAATTTATTGTGGATGAATACCAAGTGTTGGAAGCCAAGGCCAATGGAGCAGATGCCATTTTACTCATTGCTGCTTGCCTGGAAAAACAAGAAATTAAAACCCTTTCGGAACTTGCAAAACAACTCGGATTAGAGGTGTTGCTAGAGGTTCACAATGCCCATGAGTTGGAAAAATCAGTGATGCCATCTCTTGACATGATTGGGGTTAACAATAGAGACCTGACAACATTTGATGTTCGTTTAGAGACAAGCATGTCCTTGGTAGATCAAATCCCGGCTACGTTTGTCAAATTATCGGAAAGTGGCCTTTCTACAGCTGAAGACGTTATCAAGCTAAGAGACTGTGGGTACGATGGTTTTTTGATGGGTGAACATTTTATGAAAACAGACAACCCAGGTGCATCGGCCAAAAACTTTATTCAATCATTAAAAACATGAAAATCAAAGTTTGTGGCATGCGAGAAAAAGTTAATATAACAGGCTTGGTAAGCCTTCAGCCTGATTATATAGGGTTTATTTTTTGGGAGTCCTCAAAAAGATATTGTACGGACATCCCCAAAGATATCCCAAAACACATCAAAAAGGTTGGGGTATTTGTAGATGAAACAACAGAAGAAATCATATCCAAAATTGAGACATTTGGGCTAGACGTCATTCAACTTCATGGAAAAGAGAGTCCTGAACAATGCGCTGCACTACAGCCATACTGTGAAGTGATCAAAGCCTTCAGCGTTGGTCCTCATTTTGACTTTACAAGAGTAAGTCCCTATCAAGACCATTGTACATATTTTTTGTTTGACACCCATGGTCCACTGCCTGGTGGAAATGGCAACAGCTTTGACTGGACATTGCTCAAGAACTATAACCTAGATATCCCTTTTTTTATAAGTGGGGGTATTGGTTTAGGTCATATGAATGCAATTGCCGAAATTTGCAAACTAAACTTGCCAATTCATGCATTGGACATCAATAGCAAGTTTGAGAGTGAACCAGGGGTAAAAAGATTAGACGATATAAAAACATTTAAAAAACAATTACAGCTATGAGTTATCACGTCGATGAAAAAGGGTATTATGGGGAATTTGGAGGAGCATTTATCCCTGAGATGCTATACCCTAATGTAGAGGAACTTAGACAGAATTACCTAAAAATCACTGCGCAAGATGATTTCAAATCAGAGTTTGATCAACTCCTCAGGGATTATGTTGGTCGACCAACGCCACTCTACTTTGCCTCTCGTTTGTCAAAAAAATATAATACCAAAATCTATCTCAAGCGTGAAGACCTCTGTCACACTGGTGCACATAAAATCAACAATACCATTGGGCAGATTTTATTAGCGAAGCGATTAGGAAAAAATCGCATCATTGCAGAAACTGGAGCTGGGCAACATGGTGTAGCAACAGCGACTGTATGTGCACTCATGGGAATTGAATGTGTGGTGTATATGGGCGAATTAGACATCAAACGTCAAGCACCCAATGTCGCACGTATGAAAATGCTAGGTGCAGAGGTTCTTCCTGCACAATCGGGAAGTAAGACTCTTAAAGATGCAACCAATGAGGCCATCAGAGATTGGATCAACAATCCAGTTGACACACACTATATCATTGGATCAGTTGTGGGGCCACATCCCTACCCTGATATGGTTGCTCGATTTCAGGCAGTCATCAGTGAAGAATGCAAATCCCAGCTGATGGAAGCCGAGGGTCGTGATTATCCAGACCATGTGGTGGCTTGTGTGGGCGGAGGTAGTAATGCTGCTGGCTTATACTATCATTACCTCAATGACAAAAGAGTGAATGTCATCGCTGTCGAAGCTGCTGGAAAAGGTATTGATACAGGCGAAAGCGCAGCAACATCAGCACTTGGAAAAGAGGGGATTATCCATGGAAGCAAAACCCTACTCATGCAAACAGAAGATGGGCAGATTACAGAACCATACTCCATATCGGCTGGGCTTGACTACCCTGGTGTGGGGCCAATGCATGCACACCTATTCAGGTCGAAACGTGCTGAGTTTATCTCGATTCCAGATCAAGAGGCAATGGATTGGGGACTTACCCTTTCTCAGACAGAAGGTATTATTCCAGCAATCGAAACAGCACATGCTTTTGCCATTTTGGATGAGAGATCATTTGATCCTAATGAAATTGTATTGTTTAATTGCTCTGGACGAGGGGATAAAGATCTAGATACTTACATCGATTATTTTAAATTGTAATGAATAGAATTCAAGCATCCTTAGCGCAAAACAAAAAGCTATTGTCCATCTATTTCACTGCTGGTTTCCCTGCAATAGATGATACTGTTTCCATTTTGGAGCAACTGCAAGAAGCAGGTGTCGATATGATTGAGTTAGGACTTCCATTCTCCGACCCCCTTGCAGATGGACCCACAATACAGGAGAGTTCAACCAAAGCACTTCACAATGGAATGACAACCGATAAACTATTTGACCAACTCCAAGGGATTCGTAAAACCATAGATGTTCCTTTGATTGTCATGGGATACTTCAATCCTATGATGCAGTTTGGTGTCGAACGTTTTTGCAAACGCTGCCAGGAAGTTGGCATCGATGGGCTCATCATTCCAGATCTTCCTGTTGATGTGTATCATGAAAAATACCAAAAACTATTTCAGCAATATGGTCTTCTCAATATGTTTTTGATCACTCCGCAAACACCTGATGATCGAATCACTTATATCGATAAGGTCTCTGAAGGTTTTATCTATATGGTGAGTAGTGCTGCTACCACTGGCGCACAAGGTAGTTTTGGCAATGAACAAGAACAATATTTTAAACGTATTGGCGCTATGAATCTAAAGTCCAAACTCCTCGTAGGTTTTGGTATTAGTAATCGAGAAACCTATGATGCTGCTGTTGCCCATAGTCAAGGCGCAATCATTGGCTCTGCTTTCATCAAGCATTTGGAAAAGAATGGAAGCAATAGCGTGAAAAAATTTATCGAACAGATTCGATAAAAGAACTACCTCACATACACAGGTTTTGTAGGATCGACTGTATGTTCCTCACTGTAACGATAACCATCGATAGCAAAGCCCAAAATGTCTTCCGAAGTTTTTGAATTGTTGTCAATAAGATAACGCGCCATCAAACCCCTGGCCTTTTTGGCATAAAATGAAATGATTTTGAGATTGCCGTTTTTATAGTCTTTGAATATGGGTTCAATTACTGTTCCATCTAAGTCAGCTAACGAGACAGCAGAGGCATACTCCTTGCTGGCAAGGTTTACGACCAACTCATCAGATTGGAGTTCGCTATTGAGTTGGGCAGTGATTTTTTCTTGCCAAAACCCATAGAGATTTTTACTGCCATTCACGCCAAAAGAAGTACCCATTTCCAAGCGATAGGGTTGCATCAAATCAAAAGGTTTGAGCACACCATAAAGGCCCGAAAGAATACGCAAACTGCTATTGAGGGTATCCCATTTTTCTTCGTCAATGGTATATGCATCAAGCCCAGTGTAAACATCGCCATCAAAAGCGTACACAGCTGGACGAGCATTGTCAGAAGTAAAAGGAGTCTTAAAACTCTGATTACGTGTCCAGTTTAGCTCGGCAAGTTTATCTGAAATTCCCATGAGTGACTTGAGCTCAGCTGGTGATTTTTTTCGCAATGCCATATTCAAAGCAGCTGCTTCGTTGACAAAGACTGGCTGACTGCAATGCGCATGTGGCAATGGACTTTCATAATTTAAAGACTTGGCGGGGGATACTAATAGTTTCATATCAACAGCTTTTTGTCAAAAATATAAAGGGTTTTTGGGATAGGCAAGTTACAGATAGTCAAAGTGTTGATTGCTTTAACTCTGTTTTTTTTGCTTTCCAATCATCCAATACCCACCTCGAATTAGAAACTCGGATCAAACCTAGACGTAATTGTTTAAATATATATATATATTTGATAAGTCCTACTATTAAATATCACAACAATGAAAAAAGATATTATCCTCTATTAATTCTATATAGTCCCCTCCGCCGAGGGGCTTTTTTTTATCCATTTTTTTTACCCAAGTTCAATCCAACCGATGCTTTGCA
>ERZ802830.4811-NODE-4811-length-10614-cov-5.40023_pt1 | contig 10614 bp, 9 predicted proteins | sample MGYA00345654_ERZ802830 | MGnify/ENA primary metagenome ERZ802830 (study PRJEB30503, sample SAMEA104212375) | marine metagenome | biome: Westerlies Biome; feature: [SRF] surface water layer (ENVO:00010504) within the epipelagic zone...; material: water...
TGTCTCATAAAGAAGAAGAAAATTGCAAGTATTATTAAAATTGGAAAACTTGCAACAAGAAGTTGTGACCAGATACTATCTGATTGAGGTTGTTCACCTAGGACTTCAACCTGATGGGCAAATAAATCGTCCATTAACTGATTGTCTTGAACATAAATTGGCCTTGTAGTTGTAAATGAACTACCGTCATTCATAGTCCCGTCTATAGTAAAACCATCTCCTTTAAACGAAACAGTGCTGATTTGGTCTTTGTTTACCAAGGATATAAATTCAGAATATGTCATATTTTCTTTTGGTGGACCGTCATAAACACTTTGAATAGCAAAGAAAGTCATTCCTACTATTGCCATCCATAAAAGTGCATTTTTCATAAACTGTGACATATCAATCCTCTTTATTTATATTTTGTCCAAACCTAGTAAGTAAATTTCATTAGAAGAATTTCTAGAAGCACTAGGCTTTATTCGTTTAAAGAAATTAAATCGTTTATTGATTTCTTTTTTTTATTACTCTATAGATTTACCTTGGAAACATTTTGCTAGATAATTGCCCCCTTTTACAAGCGTTTTATCTACTATGCTTAGCTCTATTTCTAATAAATCAATCATATTCGCATTATCTACCAATCCTACACCACTTATATTGGGGGCTATATCTGAGATTACAATGTCTATAGGTTTGTTTAATTTTGTTTCTTCAAAGTCTCTTAAATCACTTTTTATAAATTTAACTCCTTTTATTTTGGGCATATCGAGTATATCTATGGCAATAATAGATCCTGTACCATTAAGTTTTTTAGATGCTACTTGTGACCATCCCCCCGGAGCACAGCCAAGGTCAACTATATTTAAATTTTTTTTTAAAATATTTTCTTTATCGTCTATTTGAATTAATTTAAAAGCAGCTCGAGAGCGATAACCAAATTTTTTTGCTAAAAGATTGTATTTTTCTCCAGAAAAATATGATTCTTTTTTTGGCACAGTTATTTATGTTTAACAGAGATTATTTCGTATTCTTGAATTCCTGATGGGCTTTCAAATTTAACTATCTCTCCTTCTTCTTTAGAAATTAAAGCTCTAGAAAGAGGAGAAGAATATGAAATTTTTCCAGTTTGAACATCTGCTTCATCCTCACCTACTATTTTGTACTCGACTTTTGAATCATCTAAAATATTTATTAGATTAATGGTTGTTCCAAAAATAATCTTTCCTGAAGATGGAATAGACATAATGTCAATAACTTGAGCTCTACTTAATTTAGACTCAATTTCTCTTATTCTTGCTTCTGCCAAACCTTGTTGTTCTTTTGCTGCATGATATTCAGCGTTTTCTTTTAAATCTCCAAATTCTCTAGCCGCAGCAATTTCTTTAGAAATCTTTGGTCTGTTAGTTAAAAGTGAATCTAACTCTTTTTTTAAAAGCAGCTCGCCTTGAACTGTCATTGGCTCTCTCTCTTCCATTCTTCTCTTTAATGTATATCTTGAAGTTTTTGTACCGACCAATCAAGTTGATTTCTAATTACTTTACATATTGCAACAGCGCCTTGAATGGTTGTTGTACAACAAATTTTTTCTTCTAAAGCCGTCCTTCTGATAGACGCAGAATCTTTGATCGATTCTCTTCCTTCTGTAGTGTTTATAACCAAACTAATTTCTTTATTTTTCATTAAATCGATAATATGAGGCCTACCTTCTAAAACTTTGTTTATTTGTCTAGCTGGATAACCAAGCTCTTTTAAAGTTCTAACTGTTCCTTTAGTTCCAACTAAAGTAAAACCAGCAGTAGTCAAATCTTCAGCAATATCTTTTAAAAATTGTTTATCTGTATTTCTCACGCTGATAAATGCTGAACCTGAATCGGGAATTGACACACCTGCAGCAATTTCAGCTTTTTCAAAGGCTTCTTCAAAAGTTTTGCCTATGCCCATTACCTCTCCAGTAGATCTCATTTCAGGTCCCAAAATAGGATCAACATTTTGAAATTTTTCAAATGGCATTACTGCCTCTTTTACATTAAAGAATTCTAATTTTGGAACTTCAGATATTTTTTGTTCTTTTAGAGAAATTCCTGCCATCACTCGTGCAGCAATTTTAGCCAAAGGCATTCCTAATGCTTTTGAAACAAAAGGTATTGTCCTAGAAGCTCTTGGATTAACTTCTAAGAGATATACTGTATTGTTTACGTAAGCTATTTGGACATTTACTAGCCCTATAATTTCCATATTTTCAATAACTTTTATAACTTCTTTTCTGATTTTATCTTCTGTTTTTTTATCTATATTATAAGGGGGAATTGAACATGCTGAATCTCCTGAATGAACGCCAGCTTGCTCAATATGTTGCAAAATTCCACAAATTAAAATTTCAGTTCCATCTGAAATAGCTTCTACATCAAATTCGATTGCTACATCAAGAAACTTATCAAGCAAAACAGGATTGGAATCATTTACCTGAAAAGCTTCAGTTAAATAATTTACTAAATCATCAGAACCATAGACAACTTCCATGGCTCTACCTCCTAAAACATAAGATGGCCTTACAACTAATGGATCTCCAATTTTATTTCCAATTTGAATTGCCTCCTCTTTGTTTGAAGCCATTCCATTTGGAGGTTGTGTTAATTTATTTTGCTCTACAAACTCTAAAAATCTTGCCCTATCTTCAGAAAGATCTATTTGATCAGGTGATGTACCAAAAATTGGAACGTTAAATTTTTCTAAATCATTAGCAAGTTTGAGTGGGGTTTGGCCGCCATATTGAATTATTAATCCATCAGGTTTTTCTATTTCGATTATTTCTAATACATCCTCCAAGGTAATTGGCTCAAAATATAATCTGTCAGATGTATCGTAATCTGTAGAAACAGTTTCGGGGTTACAATTGACCATGATTGTTTCAAATCCATTTTCTTTCAAGGCTTGAGCGGCATGAACACAACAATAATCAAATTCAATTCCTTGCCCTATCCTATTAGGCCCTCCTCCCAAAACCATAACTTTCTTTTTATCAGTTGGATCAGACTCACATTCATCTTGGTAAGTTGAATACATATATGCTGTAGTAGTTTTAAATTCAGCAGCGCAAGTATCAACTCTCTTGAAAACGGGATTAATTTTTAGTTTTTTCCTAATTTTTCTTATTTCATTTTCATCTTGATTTCTAATTAAAGAAATTTTTTGATCTGAAAACCCCATTTGCTTAGCTTTATAAAACTCTTCCTTGTCGTTGAGAAAATCTTCATTTGCAATATTTTTTTCAAAATCAATGATTTCTTTCAACTCTTTTAAAAACCAAGGGTCTATTCCGCTCATTGTATTTAAATCATCAATTGAATAATCCAATCTAAGAGCTTCAGCTATAAAGTAAATTCTATCTGGAGTAGGTGAAATTATTCCAGCTCTCAAAGAAGACTTATTTAGCTTTTTTTCAAAACCATCTAGGCCGCTTTTACCAATTTCTAGACCTCTAATTGCTTTCTGAAAAGATTCTTTGAAAGTCGACCCAATTGCCATCACCTCTCCAACAGATTTCATTTGAGAAGTCAGTGTGTTTGACGCACCTGAAAACTTTTCAAAATTAAATCTTGGTATTTTAGTAACAACGTAATCTATCGTTGGTTCAAAAGACGCTGGAATTCCATCTTCGCTGATATCATTTTCTAGTTCATCTAAAGTAAAACCTACTGCTAGTTTTGCAGCTATTTTTGCAATAGGAAAACCTGTTGCTTTTGAAGCCAAAGCAGAAGATCTTGAAACTCTAGGGTTCATCTCAATTACAACCATATCTCCGTTTTCAGGATTTATTGCAAATTGCACATTTGATCCTCCTGTTTCTACTCCTATTTCTCTCAAAATAGCCATCGATGCATCACGCATATGCTGATATTCTTTATCTGTAAGTGTTTGAGCAGGAGCAACAGTTATAGAATCCCCAGTATGGACTCCCATAGGATCAAAATTTTCAATACTACATACGATTATACAATTATCAGATTTATCTCTAACAACTTCCATTTCGTACTCTTTCCAACCTGATAGATATTGATCAATGTACAATTCTGTGGTTGGAGATAAATCTAAGCCTCTTTCACAGATTTCTTCAAATTCTTGAGTGTTATAAGCAATTCCACTCCCGGAGCCGCCCATTGTAAAATTTGGACGAATAATACAAGGAAAGCCTACCTCAGACTGAATTTTTGTCGCTTCTTTGAGATTGTGAGCCAATCCTGCTTTTGGAGTGAAAAGACCAATTTTTTTAATTGCTTCTGCAAATTTTTCTCTATCTTCAGCTTTGTCTATTGCTTCTTTTGTCGCCCCAATCAATTCCACATTAAACTGCTTTAAAATACCATATTTATCTAGATCTAAAGCCGCATTTAAGCCGGTTTGACCTCCCATAGTTGGCAGAATTGCATCTGGTTTTTCAATTTCAATGATTTTTTTTAAAGCTTTCCAATTTATCGGTTCTATATATGTTGAATCAGCTAATTCTGGATCGGTCATAATTGTAGCTGGATTGGAATTAACCAAAATGACTTTATATCCTTCTTCCCTCAAAGCCTTGCAAGCCTGTACTCCGGAATAATCGAATTCACAAGCTTGGCCAATTACGATAGGTCCTGCACCAATGATCAAGATTGATTTTAAATCATTTCTTCTGGGCATTAGTTTATCTTCCTAAAAGATTGCATATTGTTAATAAAATTATCAAATAAATTTTGGATGTCTTTTGGACCGGGACTAGCTTCAGGGTGACCCTGAAAACTAAAAACTCTTCCATCTTTGGAAGAAATCCCTTGTATAGATTTATCAAACAATGATCTGTGAGTGACAATTACTTTGTCATGCAAACTTTCTTCGCTAATTGTAAAACCATGATTTTGGCTTGTAATAGAGACTGTTTTATCTAAAACATTTTGCACAGGGTGATTGGCACCATGATGACCAAATTTCATTTTTTCAGTTTTCAAACCTAAAGCTAAACCTAGTAGTTGATGACCTAAACAAATTCCGAAAATTGGAATATTTAATTTAATTAATTTTTTTATTGAAGAAATCGCATATCCGCATGGCTCAGGGTCACCAGGGCCGTTGGATAAAAAAATACCATCTGGATTTTCTTTGATTACATCTTCCGCGGAAGTTTCTGCTGGGACTACTATTACTTCACATCCTCTATCGACAAGTAATCTCAAAATATTATGTTTTACTCCAAAATCGTAAGCTACTACCTTGAAGGCATTTTTTTTTGCTTTTGTTTTATAAGAAGGTTCTTTCCAAATATATGATTTTTTCGTACTTACCTCCTTTGCTAAGTCTTTTCCCTGCAATCCCTCAAAAGACTCAAATAAATTATTAGTTTGTTTTTCTGTATATTTTTCCGGAACTATTACTGAAATTTGGGAGCCTTTGTCTCTGAGTATTCTTGTGAGTTTCCTGGTATCTATATTTGCTATTCCAGAAATATTTTTTTCTTTTAAAAATGACGAAAGATCATTTTCTTTTCTCCAGCTGCTTTCTATTTTAGAAAGCTCTTTTATAACTATTCCCGAGCATCCTCCATTTAAAGATTCTAAATCTTCTGTATTAATTCCTGTATTTCCAATTTGAGGATATGTAAAACAAATTAATTGATCGGTATATGAGAGATCTGTAATTATCTCTTGATATCCTGTCATGGCAGTATTAAAAATAAGTTCCCCAATTTTTGGTTCGTTTGAGCCAAAATGAATTCCTTGAAATGTTTCGCCTGATTTCAATATCAATTTAGCTGGTTTAAAATCCATTTTGGTAAAAAATAAGTGACGGAAATTTATTAAAAAAAATCGCGACATAGTTAGAACTAAGTATCGCGATTAATTGTGCTAATGCTGTTTGCATTAGAAAGTGACTATAATGAATTAAAGATGATTAGTCTATGGATTAAATGATAAAAAGCTTAAAAGAAATTGAAAAGATGAGAGTTGCTGGTCAATTAGCAGCTGATACATTAGAAATGATTGACCATCATGTTAAGGAAGGCATTTCTACAGGAGAACTTGATGATATCTGTCATGATTTTATTGTGAATGAAATTGACTGCATACCGGCTTGCTTGAACTATAAAGGTTATCCAAAAACAATTTGTACTTCTGTCAATCAAGTAATTTGTCATGGAATACCTGATCATAAAAAAATTCTCAAAAACGGAGATATTATGAATATTGATGTGACTGTTATCAAAGATGGTTATCACGGAGACACTAGCAAAATGTATGCTATCGGAAATATAAAGCCTCATGCAGAAAAGTTAATCAAAATAACTCAAGAAAGTATGTATAAAGGCATAGAGATTGTTAGACCTGGAATTAAGTTAGGTGACATAGGTTATGCCATCCAAAAACATGCAGAAGGTAATCATTATTCAGTTGTTAGAGATTATTGCGGGCATGGTATAGGGGCAAATTTTCATGAAGATCCTCAAGTACTTCATTATGGAACACCTAATACTGGAACTACGCTTGAAGAAGGCATGTGTTTTACTATTGAACCAATGTTAAATTTAGGTTCGCACAAAACCAAATTATCCAAAAGAGACGGTTGGACTGTCGAAACTCTAGACGGAAGACTTTCAGCTCAGTGGGAACATACCATTTTGGTCACTAGCGATGGATTTGAAATATTGACTAAACGCTCAAACGAAAATTTTTAATTAATGAATTCCCTAATTAACGAAATAAATTCTTATCCTTTTGAGCGTCTAAGAAATTTAATCATCCCGTCGAAAAATAAGAATCAAATTAATCTTTCTATTGGTGAGCCAAAGCATCAAGCTAACCCTAGGGTTTTAGAAGAAATAAATAATCATAAAAATCTCTTCAGCCATTACCCACCTATGGCAATGATTCCAGAATTAAAAAAAAGTTATAAAAATTATCTAGAGAATAATTTCAATTTAAGCAACGTTTCCGACGAAGAAATTTTTTTAGTTGGAGGCACTAGAGAAGGGACTTTTTCAGCCATCCAAACCATGGTGGATAGGAAACAAATTAGATCAAAGCCTTATGTTTGCATGCCTAATCCGTATTATCAAATTTATGGAGGAGCTACATTATTTGCAGGAGCCAATCCATATTTTTTGGATTGCACTGAAGCAAATAATTTTCAAATAGATTTTAAAAAGGTTGACTCTAAAGTCTGGAAAAATTGCCAGCTACTAATTCTCTGTTCTCCTTCCAATCCAACTGGAAAAGTTATGAGTAAAGATGAGCTTTGCCATGTTGTGGAATTAAGTAAAAAATATAATTTTAAGATTCTAAGCGATGAATGTTACATAGATATTTATTTTAAAGAAAAGCCTTTTTCTCTTCTTCAGGCAGCTTTAGAAATAAATGGTTCTTTTGAAAATGTAATGGTTTTGCATAGTCTTTCTAAGCGATCTAACATACCTGGCTTTAGATCAGGTTGCGCAACTGGAGATCACAAAATTATTTCGGCATATTCCAAATACAGAATGTTTCACGGGGTAAGTGTTCCTCTCCCAATCCAGAAGGCAAGTATTTTGGCATGGGAAGATGATGAAACAGTTAAAAATAATAGGGCTTTTTACAGAGAAAAATTTGAATTGGCAGAGAAAATATTAGAAAGAGATTGCCTAATTCCTGAAGGAGCTTTTTATTTATGGCTTAAAGTAAAAAATTCAGAATCTTTTTGTAAAAAACTTTATGAAGAAGAACAAGTCATAGTTCTACCAGGTAAATATTTAGGCGCAGAAAATAAAGGGAATAATCCAGCTGAACAATTTTTAAGAATTGCGTTAGTTCATGATATAGAATTAACTTCTAAAGCCTTACATAGCATAAAAATGGTTTTAAAAAATGAGTAATACTTGGACTGGTCTTGGAATAGGAACAAAAAGTAGCGATGGCGAATGGCTTGAAATGTTTTTTTCAGAAAAAAATATTTCGTCTAGTGACTTAGATAATTCAGATGGTGTTTTTGAAAAAGTTACTGTTAGTGATAGTGAAGCACCCTCCTCTATTCCAGAAGCATATCTCAAACTCCACTTGCTTTCCTATCGACTGGTAAAGCCAAACGAAACTAACTTAGAAGGCATTTTTGGGATTTTAAAAAATGTTGTTTGGTCCTCTGATGGTCCTTTCTCAGTGGAAGATTTTAAAAAAGCACAATTAAAAGCCAAAAAAGAAAAGAAAAATATATATGTGCATAGTGTTGATAAATTTCCACGTATGACAGATTACGTAACATTGCCTGATGTAAGAATTGCTGATGCTAATAGAGTTAGATTGGGTGCATATCTAGGATCAGGAACAACAGTAATGCATGAAGGTTTTGTAAACTTTAATGCGGGATCATTAGGTGAAGCGATGATAGAGGGAAGAATTTCCCAAGGGGTAGTGATTGGAGATAAAACAGACATTGGCGGTGGAGCTTCGACAATGGGAACTTTGTCTGGAGGCAATGACGTAAAAATTTCTTTGGGAAGAAACTGCTTGTTAGGAGCTAATTCTGGTCTAGGGATTCCTTTAGGAGATCGATGCACTATTGAGGCAGGACTATATTTAACAGCTTCATCAAAAGTAGAGGTTATTGACGGTAATGGAGAAATTTCTAAAACTATTAAAGCATCAGAATTTTCATCACAAAGTGACCTTTTGTTTATAAGGAATTCTTTAACAGGTTCTATTCAGTGTAGGCCCAATAAGAAAGTTGCAGAACTTAATGAAGAATTACATTCTAACGATTAGAAGAAGTTTAAAAATCCAAATAAAAAACATCCACTTACTCCACCAGTTAGAAAGAGTCTTAATTTTTCATAATTTTCATCTCTAAAAAAAGGATTCCTTCTTTTTTCAAAAAGATAGAATAAAGGAAAAGATAAAAAATTTATTATCATTGCATAAATCAGAAAGTGCTCAGTTAAGAGAATTATCAGAAAGCCAGTAAGAGAAAAGATAATACCAATCTGCAAATCAAGTTTAGAAATATCTTTTTGTTGCCAGCCCCAAGTCATTCCAGATAAGAAAGACAAAATAATGCCTCCATAAATTGAAAGAATTTTTAAAGACCAGACAGCCGCACTTTCTCCAAATATCATTGGTAAAATAGTAAAAAAAGCGAAGGGCAAAAATCCTAAGTAGCCCAAAATAATTCTCATCTGAACAAATTTCATATTTAATAAAGCATTTCAAATTAAATTTTATGAGTAATTCTGACACAGAAACAAGAGCAAGCTTAATAAGAAGGCTATTAGCTCTCCTTTATGACAGCATTTTAATAATAGGAATATACATGAGTTACGTAATTCTAATTACTTATTTAAATGGAAGCGCTCTTGAGAGCCAGGTTGAAAAATTATTTCTGCAGTTTTCTTTTATTTTTTTTATTTTTTTATTTTATTGTTATTTTTGGAAATTTAATAATGGTCAAACATTGGGGATGCAGGTCTGGAAGATTAAACTTTTTTCTTCAGAGCATAAAGAGATTTCTATTTTAAGGATGATTTATAGATGCTTCTTATCTTTATTTTTTTCTCTTCTATTTCTTTCAAATTTTGCTTTCATAATCTTTAACAGAGAAAGAAAAACATTAGGAGATTATTTTTCAAAAACACAGTTATTAAGAATTTATTGATCTCTCAGCATAATTAAACCAATAGCAAGCAGAAACAAAGAAGGAAAAACTATTGCTAATCCGGGTGAGAAGCCGTTAATAATTGCTATGTTTCCAAAGACTTTAAGAAATAAATTAAATCCATATGCGGTTAGAACTCCAAACAAAAGCCTTTCTAAGTTTTTATTAAATCCAAAATATCTAAAAGAAATTGCTAAAGCAAAAACAATAACTGAAATAGCAGAAATGGGTTCAAATAATTTTTTCCAAAATTCATATGAGATTAAATTTTTTTCTCTTTTAGGGCCTGCATCACCAAGTATTTTGTAAATTTGACTTAGTGACATTTCCTTTCTGCCTAATTTTTCCTTAAATCCATATTCTGGACCTTCTTCCCAAATATATGTTGTTAGATTTGAATTATTTTTAATATTTTTTGGATTTATAAATTTCCAACCTTCATCAGAAACAGTAACTTTTTCAGAAATAATTATTTCTTCAAGATTTTTTTCTTGATCAAAGTGATAGAAAGTGACATCTTCTAAAAAATCTTCATCATTTTTAAATTTTGCAAAACTATCATTTTTAACCACCCAGTTTGTATCTTCAGAAACTGTTGTATTTCCATATTTGATATATAAAGCTTTCTTTTCTAGGCTAGGAGTAATAAATTCCAGTAAAAAAAGGCTCAGAAAAAGAAAAAAAACTATAGGCTTTAAGATATTAATCACTATTGAAAATAGAGACATGCCTAAAACCCTTGCTGCAGTTAATTCTCCTGAGTCTGAAAGCAGCCCAAAAGTTAAAACAGATGATACGACACAACATAGAGCTAATATTTCGCAAAATCTTCCCACAATTATTAAAGCCAAATAATTAAGAGCAGAAAAGAAACTATAATTTTTATTTAAGTCTTCTATTTCAGAGATTATTTGTAATAAAAAATCCAGGGAAAATAATATAAAAAAAACTATCAATAAAGTTTTGGTTGATTGAATCAAGAAA
>ERZ802830.4815-NODE-4815-length-10609-cov-18.0372_pt1 | contig 10609 bp, 9 predicted proteins | sample MGYA00345654_ERZ802830 | MGnify/ENA primary metagenome ERZ802830 (study PRJEB30503, sample SAMEA104212375) | marine metagenome | biome: Westerlies Biome; feature: [SRF] surface water layer (ENVO:00010504) within the epipelagic zone...; material: water...
TTATTCTAAGACGAAGCAAAAATACTCATTTCTTTAGTATATTGCAATAAAATTAAAGTGGATACTAAAAAATTACATTCTTTATTTACTTCATCTAGTGGAGTGTCCATTGATAGCAGAAAAATAAGCAATGATCAAATATTTTTTTCATTGAAAGGTGAAAATTTTGATGGTAATAAATTTGCTCTTGAGGCAATCAAAAATGGAGCTAAATTTTCTATTGTTGATTGTGAAGAATATAAAAATATTAATGATCAAATAATATATGTAGAAGATTGTCTTAAAGCTCTTCAAGACCTAAGTAATTATCATAGGTCACTTTTTGATACAAAATTAATTGGAGTAACAGGTAGTAATGGAAAAACTACAACTAAAAATTTAATTTATTCAGTTCTAAATCAGAAATATAAAGTAATTAAGACTGTTGGTAATCTTAATAATCATATTGGAGTTCCTATTTCACTTCTTAATATTAAAGAGGACGTAGATATTGCAATTATTGAAATGGGTGCAAATCACGTTGGCGAGATTGAAACTTTATGTAAAATTGCAATGCCAGATATTGGGTTAATTACAAATTACGGCCTTGCTCACCTTGAAGGATTTGGAGGATTTAAAGGAGTAATCAAAGGCAAAACCGAGATGTTTGATTACCTAACTCAAAACTATGGACATATAATCTTAAATAATGATGATGTTCTTCAAGTTGAAAACTGTAAAGGAGATTTAGCTATAACTTTTGGTGAAAATGTAGATTCTGAATTTGTTTTTAATTATAAAAAAGTGAATGATGTTCTTCAAATTGAAAATGAGGGGTTTAAATATAAGTGTAATATTTATGGTGATTATAACTTTTCAAATATTGCCACTAGCATTACAATTGGTAAGTTTCTTGAAATGTCAAATTACGATATACAACTTGGACTTGATTCATTTGAAAATGATTCTAATCGATCACAGATAATAAAATATGCAACTAATAAAGTATATCTAGATGCATACAATGCCAACCCTACAAGTATGAAAGCAGCTATTTTAAATTTTGAAAATAGTATAAAAGAAAATAAGATTCTTGTTCTTGGAGATATGTTTGAACTTGGTTCATTTTCTAATAGAGAACACCAGGATATTATTAATTATATTGAAAATAAAGATTATATAAAAGTTTATTTAGTTGGAGTAAACTTTTATGAGTGCATAACCAGTAAAAAAAAATTTGAAAAATATAGATCTACTAAGGATATGTCTAATTCAGTTAGATTAAAGGATTTTAAATCAATGAATATTTTGATTAAAGGTTCAAGAGTAATTGGGCTAGAAGCTCTTATTTCTGTTTAGCTCCTTTGATTATCTCTTCAACAACATCCGGATTAAGCAAAGTTGAGGTATCTCCTAAATTTTGAAAATCATTACTAGCAACCTTTCTTAAAATTCTTCTCATAATTTTGCCTGATCTTGTTTTTGGTAAACCGCTCACAATTTGAATTTTATCTGGTTTTGCAATAGGACCTATTACTCTTCTAACTACATCTGTAATCTCTTTTTTAATAATATCAATTGAAGAGTTAGAGTTTACTATTACATAAGCATAAATACCTTCACCTTTTATATCATGAGGATATCCTACTACTGCAGATTCTATTACTTCCTCATGCTCATTAATAGCATTTTCTACTTCAGCAGTACCCATCCTATGACCTGAGACATTCATTACATCATCAACTCTTCCCAATATTCTTAAATATCCATCATGATCTCTTTTTACTCCATCACCAGTAAAATACATTCCTTTGTAATTTGAAAAATATGTGTTAATACATCTTTGGTGATCACCATATGTGGTTCTTAAAATAGATGGCCATGGAAATTTGATGCACAAATTACCTTGAACATTGTTACCTTTTAACTCATTACCTTCAGAGTCAACAATTACAGGATGAATTCCTGGCAATGGTAATGATGCGTGTGCAGGTTTATTTGGAGTTATTCCTGCAAGGGCTGAAATCATAATTCCACCTGTTTCAGTTTGCCACCAAGTATCAACTAAAGGACAATTACCTTTTCCAATATTATCATGATACCAATGCCATGCTTCTTCATTAATAGGCTCTCCAACAGATCCAATAACTCTTAAGGACTCTAATGAATTATTTTTTAAGGGTTCTAAACCATGCGCTTGTAATGCTCTAATAGCAGTAGGAGCAGTATAAAATTGATTAATTTTAAATTTATCAACTATATCCCAAAACCTACTTACATTAGGAAATGTAGGTACCCCCTCAAACATTACAGAAGTTGCGCCACATAAAAGTGGACCATAAACAATATATGAATGTCCTGTTATCCAACCAACATCTGCAGTACACCAATAAATATCATTTTCATCATATTGAAATACATTTAAAAATGTGTAAGATGAATATACCATATAACCAGCTGAAGAATGAACCACACCCTTTGGCTTACCAGTTGATCCAGAAGTATAAAGAATAAATAACATGTCTTCAGAATCTAAACTTTCAGCTTCACATTCAATAGATTCTCCTTTAACACAATCATGCCACCAGTGATCTCTACCTTCAACCATATTTACGGTTTGTTTCGTCCTTTCAAGCACAATTACATTTTCAATTGTTGAACACTTTTCTAGTGCTTGGTCAACTATAGGTTTAACAGAAATAGTTTTACTACCTCTAAAATTTCCATCAGAAGTTAGCACCATTTTTGCCTGACAATCATTAATTCTATCTGCTAAGGAAGATGAGGAAAATCCTGCGAATACTACTGAATGTATTGCTCCTACTCTTGCACAAGCTAACATTGCGATAGCTGCTTCGGGAACCATTGGCATATAAATTATTATTCTGTCTCCTTTTTTAACACCCCTTTTTTTTAGTGCATTAGAGAACTTACATGTCTTTTCATAAAGCTCTTGATAAGATAAATGAATCGCTGATTCATTAGGATCATTAGGCTCCCATATGATTGCAGTTTTACCACCTCTGTATATTAAATTTCTTTCGAAAATATTTTCTGTAATATTTAGCTTTGCATTTTTAAACCAATTAATATCCACATTTTTAAAATCCCACTCTAATACTTTATCCCACTTTTTTTTCCATGTAAAGGAATTTGCAATCTCAGACCAGAATTTCTCAGGGTCTTTCTGACTTAGTTCATACTTTTTGAAATACTCTGAAAGACTTTTAATTCTTTCCATATTTATTTTGGATATCTTATACTTTCGACTAAATCTTTAATATTATTAGGTGTTGGTTTTGTTAACCTTGATACAATTAAAGATACAATAAAGTTAATAATCATTCCTATTGTACCTATACCCTCTGGAGATATTCCAAACAAGTAATTTTCTGGCAAGCCACCCCCTCCTAGTTGGGGTTTAAAATGCAGAATATATATGGCTGTGAAAATAATCCCGGAAAGCATACCAGAAATTGCACCTTCTTTATTCATTTTTTTATCGAAAATTCCAAGAATAATTGCAGGGAAGAAAGATGATGCAGCCAAACCAAAAGCGAGTGCTACTACCTCAGCTACAAATCCTGGAGGATTCAAACCTGCTAGACCTGCAGCTACAACTGCTACTGCTATTGATATTCTTGCAGCCCAGAGCTCACCTTTTTCTGATATATTAGGATTAATATTTTTTTTCAAAAGATCATGGGAAATTGAAGTTGATATAACTAACAAAAGTCCAGCTGCAGTTGATAAAGCTGCTGCTAGTCCACCTGCAACAATTAATCCAATAACCCATGGAGGTAAATCAGCAATCTCTGGATTAGCTAGAACCATTATATCATTATCTATTGTAAGTTCATTAACTTGTGTATCCGCAACATATTGAATAACTCCATCATTATTTTTGTCTTCAAACTCTAGTAATCCAGTATTTTCCCAGTTTTTAAACCATTCTGGCATATCTGCATATTTTGCATTTGACACTGTGTTTATCAAATTAACTTTTGCAAAAGCAGCTACTGCAGGAGCTGTTGTATACAAAATTGAAATAAACAATAATGCCCATCCAGCAGAAATTCTTGCATCCCTTACCTTGGGTACTGTAAAGAATCTAACAATAACATGAGGTAGCCCGGCTGTCCCAAACATTAGAGCACCTGTTATAAAAAAAACATTAATTAAAGTAGTTCTATTTATATCAGTATACTTATCAAAACCTAAGTCAACTGATAGCTGATTTAGTTTTTCTAGAAGATATACTCCGTCTAATGTCCTACTTCCAAACCCTACCTGAGGTATAGGATTTCCTGTAGCTTGAAGAGATAGATAAATAGCTGGAACTGTAAATGCAAAAATTAAAACACAATATTGAGCAACTTGAGTATATGTAATTCCTTTCATTCCTCCGAGAACAGCATAAAAAAATACTATTGCAATACCTATTATTACACCACTATCATAAGGGATTTCAAGGAATCTAGAGAACGCCACACCTACACCTTTCATTTGACCAACTACATATGTAAATGAAACAAATATTGCACATATTAAAGCTATAGTTCTTGCATTTTGGGAATAATACCTTTCTCCTATAAAATCAGGTACTGTAAACTTTCCAAACTTTCTAAGGTAAGGTGCAAGACATAATGCCAATAGAACATATCCTCCGGTCCATCCCATCAAATATTGTGAACCCCCGTAACCTAGGAAAGATATAATTCCTGCCATAGAGATGAATGAAGCTGCAGACATCCAGTCAGCAGCAGTAGCCATTCCGTTGAGAACAGGGTGAATTCCTCCTCCTGCTACATAAAATTCCTTTGTACTTTTAGCTCTTGACCAAATTGCAATTCCAATGTATAGTGAAAATGTTGTTCCAACTAAAAAATATGTCCAAAACTGTGCATCCATATTACTCTTCTAAGTTATGTTCTTTATCCAGTTTGTTCATTAGATAAACATATATAAAAATCAATATCACAAATATATATATAGAACCTTGTTGCGCAAACCAAAAACCTAATGGGAATCCCCCTAAATAAAAACTATTAAGGTTTTCAGCAAAAAGGATACCGAAACCAAAAGAGGAAATAAACCATATTGTTAGGAGAATTCTTAAGTATAAGATATTTTTTTTCCAATATTTTTTTTTCATCTGAATATGTATTAAAACTCAATTTAAGTAATTAATAAAAAAAATTAGTCACTGCATTATTACTGCCTGTTATTTTTTTCAGGAAATTTTCCATGTTTTCTCATATCTTCTTTTCTTAATATTTTGAATGTTTTAGACTTTGGGGCTTTTTTTAAGATTTCAAATGAAGTGTCAGGCATTGATGTAAGCTTTCTTGTTCTTGTATCCATAATACCAAACGCAAGATCTAAATGAGCTAAATGATTACCTTGGTTGTCATAAAAATTTTGAAACATTGAGAAAAATTTACCATCCTCACTATAACCATCAATTTCTATATTCACATTAAATTCAACTCCCATTAATATTTCTCTGTAATAATGCATATGTTCATAGAATAAAACAGGTCCGATTTGTAAATCTTCAAATTTATCTTTATCAAGCATAATAACTGAAAAAAAAGAAACTCTAGTATCAGCAGCATATTTTATATAATTATGATTTGCAACATGCCAGTTTGGATCAAGATCAGTCCATGAAGCGAAAAATGTTTTTTCGAATTTTTTCAATTTAAATATTTATTTGATTTTCTCAATTTAGGAATTTATTTTATAAGAAACTTTCTCTATATCCCCAAAAAATATCAATGTAAAAAAACAAAAAGCTAAGACTAATTAAAAATTTAATAATACTTCCTGCTATAACTCCAATAAAAGAACCAAATGCAGGTTTTAAGGAATCTTGAAATGACTTATTAGTAGACATTTCGCCTAATAAAGCACCTAGAAATGGACCTATAACTATCCCTATCGGACCAAGTAAAATTAAGCAAAGTATTAATCCAATAATAGTACCTATTTGTCCTGATCTAGTCCCACCAAGTTTTTTTACACCAAGTATAGGAATTATATAATCAAGAAAACCAACTGATATAGCAACAGTAAAAGTTATCAAAATGAAGTTTAAGTTAAATTCAACTGTAGAGGTAGAATATAAAAGTAAAATACCTAGCCAAGAACTAACCGGGCCAGGTATTATAGGTAAAAAACTCCCAAGAATTCCAATTAGACATAATATTAGACCTAAGACTAAAAGTATTAAATCCAATATACTTTATTCTTGAGGTTGAGTTTGTCTATCGTATACGATTATTATGCTAACTAATCCATCAGTAAACTGAATATCTAACATAGTTCCAGTTGAAGTTTCATTTCCATCTACAGTTGTAATAGTTTGGTGAGCAGCAATCATCCATGTTTCTCCTTTATTTACTCCAACGTAGGGCATACCCCAATAAGGATTAAAAGAAGGGTTTGTTTGATCAAACCATGATTGAAGTCCTTCAAGATGAGAAGCCTTACCCTCAACTGTTCTTCCATCTGAATGATAAATAACTAAATCTTCAGATAAAAGAGAAGCAATGACTTCCATATCCTGCTCGTTATGAGCATCTATAAATTTATTATATAAATCTGTTGTTTCTGATGGTCCAGCAATAAATGTCTCTTCTTCATCGCCTCCCCAAAAACCAAAACCTTGAGTTTCTTCTGCTGGTGTATCACATGAAGCAAGTAGAATTGCAAATAGTAAAATATATTTTTTCATTTTTAATAATTTTTTAATTGATTTTAAATATAAGGAAACTTAAGCAGAGTTTCTGCTTGCATTAATGTTTCCATAGAGAGATCTTGTAATTATTTTTTCAAATACTGATTTATCTTTTCTTTTTATTTTTCCTGATTCAATCTCTTTTACTATTTGAAGAGCATATTGCTGTATTGTAATTAAAGGCATAACAATATTTTCTCTTGTATTAATTGATAGTTTATTTGCAGGTTCATTTTCCATCAATTCCTTAAAATTAGAAATCTTAAGTAGCATCTTTTTTGTTAGCTGATATTCATCATGAATTATTTTCCAAAATTCTCCAAACTCTTCATCTTTACTCATATATGAAGTAAGTTCAAAGAAAGATTTTGTTAAGCTCATCATGCTATTAGAAACAAGAGCTCTAAAAAAGGGGACCTCCTGATAAAGTAACTTTACATCTTTGATTTTGTTGTTCTTATAGAAATAATTAATTGATGTTCCTAATCCATAAAATCCCGGAACATTTTGTTTGAGCTGATTCCAACTTCCAACAAAAGGAATAGCTCTTAATTTATTAAGATTAAATTCTTCACTTTTATTACCCCTTTTTGATGGTCTACTTCCAATATTAGTTTTTGAATAGTATTTAATTGTACTCATTTTTTGCAAATAAGGTATAAATGAAGTATGGCTTTTAAACTCTTTGTATGAATCATAACTAATTGATGAGAGCTTCTCAATAGTTTTTCTATTTCTCTTGTTAAAGACTTCAGGGTTTGATAAAATTCTATTTTTTATTCCAGAACTAATCAATTGTTCCATATTATATTGAGAAGATTTAATTGTACCAAAATTTGAACTTATAGTTTGACCTTGAACAGTTAACTGTATTTCGTCTGACTCAATAAAATCTCCTAATGAACTGTAAAATTGATGAGTATTTCCACCACCTCTTGCTGGGGGGCCACCTCTCCCATCAAAAAAAACAACTTTTATTCCATATTTTCTTGAAACCTTAGTTAAAGACTCTTTAGCTTTAAGAATACTCCAGTTAGCAGTAAGGTATCCTCCATCTTTTGTTCCATCAGAGAAACCAAGCATAATATTTTGTATATCACCTCTTCTTTTAAGATGATTTATATAAGGTTTGTTAGAATATATCTTGTCCATAATAATGCTTGCGTTTTCTAGATCTGAAATAGATTCAAAAAGAGGTACAATATCTACATTAAAATTATTACCTAGTGTTAATCTAATCATAGTAAAAACTTCAATAATATTTACAGAAGAGTAATTATTGCTAATAATATATCTATGACATCCTTTTTGTCCATTTGATTTTTGAATTTGACTTATTAGTTCAATTGATTCTATTGTAGATTTTGCAAGATCATTTTGAAATTTATTTGAATTGATTCTGACATTTAAGCGTGATAGAATTTGTATCTTTTTTTCTTCCGAAAGGTTTTCATATTTCCCTCTAAGTTGTTTTTTAAAATAAGTTTTAATAATCTCTTTAAATACATCCGAATGAATAGTTGAGTCTTGTCTAATATCAAGTGTGGCAAAATGATAACCAAAAATATTTACCTTATCAATAAGGTCTTGAAGTTCATCTAGAAATAAAGATTTATGCTCCTTTAATAAAGTCTCTTTAATAAAGTTTAGTTTTTCCTTTAAAACTTCTAATTTAATTTTAGGTTCTTTATCTGTTTCAAAAATACTGACCCATAACGAATCTTCTATTTCAACAATCACTTCTTCAATTTTTTTGAAAGTTAATTTCCTTCTCAAAACCCTAACATCTCTATAGTAATTCTTTATAATATCACTCCTTAATTTTTTTGCTGTTTTAGATGTAATCTCAGATGTAACAAATGGGTTTCCATCTCTATCACCTCCAGGCCAAAAACCGATTGATATCAGATCAAAATGCTCATATTTATTATCAAAAATATTTGATTTCACATATTTAAAAATATTACTTACAGAATAATAAAATACATTTTCTAAATACCAGGATAAACTTACTGCTTCATCATAAGGAGTGGGTTTCTTTTGTTTAAAGAAAGGTGTTTTACCCAGCTGTGATAATAGATTTTTAATTTCGGTTAAATCATTATTTTCGATTGAATTAGCAAGATCTGTAATTATCCCAAGCACTGAACCAGGATAAAACTGAGTTGGATGTGCAGTTAAGACAGGTTTAATTTTAAATGATTTTAGGTGTTTTTTTAATTCTTTCTTTTTATTAGAAGATTCAACTAATTCTTTAAGGTTCCTTATGGTTCCTATTCCATCAACATTATTTACTTTGGTAAATGATGCATCTTCTATAGCATCAAAAAGTACTACCTGTCTTTCCACATATTGTATGAACCTAAAAATTAAAGATATCTTATTTTCCTCTGAATATTCTTCACAGTATTTTGAAAAAAAATCTTCAACTATAGTCTTAGGATCTAATTTTTTAGCATATCCGAGTTTACAAAATTCAGTAAAAATTGGCAGTAGGTTTCCAGTGTCTGAAATACTATCGTAGGGAAGAGTAGAGAAAATACTATTGTAGACATGAAACCTTGAAAGAACACTTTCTTGAAATCTTTCTTTTTTTGTTAATTTGTTCATTTAAATAGCATGATTAAATACAAAGTTAATACTTAACAATTTAATAGGTATTGGAATACCCCTGTAATAGGAACTTTTTTTATATTAGACATGATTATGGCAAGAACTCCGTCAAACATGATATCTCTAGGAAGTAAAGCACCTGATTTTAATCTATTAGATGTGACTTCTGATTCTACTTTTTCGCTTGCAGAAAACAAAGGCACAGTTGGGACAGTTATAATGTTTATCTGTAATCATTGCCCATATGTTAAGCATGTAAATCCTACAATAAGTAAGTTGGCTAAACAATACCAAAGTGATCAAATAAAATTTATTGCTATCTCTAGTAATGATGTTATTAATTATCCTGAGGATAGTCCTGAAAAAATGAAAATAAATGTTATTGAAAATGATTTTAATTTCCCGTATTTGTATGACGAGAGCCAAGAGATTGCTAAAGCATATGATGCAGCATGTACCCCTGATTTTTATCTATATGATGACAACCTGAGATTAGTTTACAGAGGACAACTTGATGATTCGAGACCAGGTAACGAAATTGAATCCAATGGGGATGACATTAAAAATGCAATTGATTGTCTTATAAATGGTATTGAGAATAATGATTTACAAAAACCAAGTATTGGTTGTAATATAAAATGGAAATAAAAAAATTAGATTTAATAGATTGTCATAATCGTATTAAACCATTTATTCATAACACTCCTGTCTTAACTTCAAGTTACATTAATGAAATATCAGGGGCTGAAGTTTATTTTAAATGTGAAAATTTTCAAAAAATGGGTGCATTTAAAATGAGGGGGGCATCAAATGCAATTCTTAGACTTTCTAATGAACAGAAAAATAACGGGGTTGTTACTCACTCTTCTGGAAATCATGCTCAGGCAATTTCACTAGCTGCAAAAAAAATTGGAATAAAGGCTTATATAGTTATGCCTTCAAATGCTCCTGAAATAAAAAAAGAGGCTGTTAAAGGTTATGGTGGGGAGTTAATTGAATGTGAACCAAATCTTGAGGCTAGAGAAGCTGCAGCTCAGGATGTAGTAGATTCTAAGAGTGCTACTTTTATTCATCCTTCCAATAATATAGATGTTATTCTAGGTCAAGGTACTGCAACTAAGGAGCTTATAGAACAATATGGTTCTTTTGATCATATATTAGTTCCAATAGGGGGTGGAGGTCTAATAGCTGGAAGTGCTCTCGCGGCAAAATATTTTGGTAAAAATTGTACAGTTATTGGAGCTGAACCTTTTGAAGTTGATGATGCTTACAGAT
>ERZ802830.4816-NODE-4816-length-10608-cov-7.58382_pt1 | contig 10608 bp, 9 predicted proteins | sample MGYA00345654_ERZ802830 | MGnify/ENA primary metagenome ERZ802830 (study PRJEB30503, sample SAMEA104212375) | marine metagenome | biome: Westerlies Biome; feature: [SRF] surface water layer (ENVO:00010504) within the epipelagic zone...; material: water...
CTGGTAAAATATACGAAATTGAGATGCGAAATCAAGGTAGTGATGGTGTGATGGTATTTGAGCCCAGCGTCGTGAGCCTTCAAGTCGGCGATTCTGTCACTTTCAAAGCTACTGATGCTGGCCATAATTCGGCTTCTATAGAGGGAATGATTCCAGCGGGCGCCGATATTTGGGATAGCGGTATGAGCCAGGACATGACAATAACATTTACCGAAGAAGGCACCTATGTTTATCAGTGCACGCCACATCTAATGATGGCAATGGTTGGAGTAATTACGGTTGGGGATTCGGATAAGAATCTAGAGGAAATATTAGCCGCCGCCGCTGAGAAAAAATCAGAGTTCGTTATGGAGCAAGGCAGACTAGATTCGCTTCTTCAGAGGTTGCAGTAACATTTTGATTAAAGGGCTTAATTTTGCTTCCTAGCGCATACAAGATTTAGAAGATTTTTTGAATCGTTGGGTTAGGGTTAATTGTAATAAAGGGGAGAAAAAATGTTGAACGTGATTGAAAATTTGAAATTGACTCATAAATTCGCCTTAATGTTAATGGCGTCTACGTTTACCTTTAATGGTAATGCGGATGAGAAACAGTTAGCTCAGTTAAGTGAAGGGTTTAACGCTGAACAGAAGTACATGGCGTCTTGTTTCGCATGCCATAGCACAGGCGCCGCCGGAGCACCAAAGGTAGGAGCTGGTATGTCTGCTGAGTGGGAACCTAGGCTTGAAAAAGGTCTGGATGCTGTGGTGCAAAATGCAATTAACGGAGTAAACACGATGCCTGCGAAGGGACTTTGTTTTGATTGTTCGGATGAAGACCTAAGAGCGATCGTAGAATACATGGTTGATAGTAGCAGTTAAATTAAGATCGGGAAGAAACGGGCCATCTGGCCCAATTCTTTCTCATAGTTCTTGGTCCGTCAGTTGCGAAGAGCTCTTAAATTGAATTCTATTCCTTGGGCTCTTTTTTATTGTTTATCTCAGATTCAAGCTGATCTAGGGTCTTCTCAAGTTCGTCAATTCGAGCTTGTGCTCGGTTGAGCGTTCTTAATTGTTGATCAAAGTCGTCCTTAGTAATTAGACCATATTCTTCAAAAGCCGATTTTAGAGTTGAATCTATTCTGGATTGAAGCTGACCCCTCAAGTTCTCAGCTGGTGGGAATAGTCTTAAAAGTCGTCCACTAAGTTCTCTAAATATTGAATTATCTTTCATTTGAAAATTTATCGAGATTTTTCATAGTTTAACAGCTTTGCCCAAGGCCAGGGTCGTTTGGACCTTGGGGTAGTATAATATTTCCGGGTAGTTAAATTATAGTACTTTCCTTTCGCGCACAGTATTGGTGCAGGTCAGTAAAAAGTCGCACCTTTGCTGTCCAATTTTTAGATCCGTTTTAGATAGTCTGTCGTCAGAGAATCAATCATTGTGCTTTAAATGCAGCATCTCGCCTGAGCAAATACTTGGCACGCCTCATGCATAATCTCGGATAGGTTAGGACTTTGATGGGTGCAGGTGTGCTCAGAAAAATATAGGAGTGAAAAATGAAACTAGTCACGGCAATTATAAAGCCATTCAAGTTGGATGATGTGAGGGAGTCTTTATCCTCAATAGGCGTGCAGGGCATAACCGTTACTGAGGTTAAAGGTTTTGGTCGGCAGAAAGGTCATACCGAGCTATATCGTGGAGCGGAATATTCCGTTGATTTTCTGCCGAAAGTGAAATTAGAGGTGGCCATAACGGATAGTCTATTGGATCAAACGGTGGAAGCAATTACGACTGCGGCGAATACTGGGAAAATTGGGGACGGTAAGATTTTCGTTACTGAGTTGGGACAGATACTCAGGATTAGGACGGGTGAAACTGGCGAAGATGCAGTCTGATTTAAATTAAGAAAACATTTACTAATGTGGTCTGATGTAAAGGCTTCAATTGGAGGAAAAAGTGGAAAACCAAATTTTTGAATTACAGTACGCGATGGACACATTTTATTTTCTCATATGTGGTGCGTTAGTTATGTGGATGGCAGCCGGCTTTTCTATGCTGGAGGCGGGTCTTGTCAGAACTAAAAATACCACGGAAATCTTGACTAAAAACGTTGGCTTATTCGCAATTGCTTGCACCATGTATTTAGTTTGCGGTTACCAATTCATGTATGACGGAGGCTATTTCCTATCCGGAGTGACGACGGTAGCCCAGATGGATGATGCAGCAATTGCACAAGTGCTATCCGATTCAGCTGAGGAAGGATTTGACGGAGGCTCAGTATACTCTGGTGCGTCAGATTTCTTTTTCCAAGTTGTCTTTGTAGCGACGGCAATGTCGATTGTCTCTGGAGCTGTAGCAGAGAGAATGAAATTATGGGCGTTTCTAGCATTCGCAGTAGCCATGACAGGATTTATTTATCCAATAGAGGGAGGCTGGACTTGGGGAGGCAAGGACGTTCCGGGATTAGGGGCCCTTAGTTACAGTGACTACGCTGGCTCTGGGATCGTCCACCTCGCGGGAGCCGCTGCAGCCCTTGCAGGGGTTATCGTTTTAGGGCCTCGTAAGGGGAAATATAGTGCTTCCGGAACAGTTAATCCCATACCTGGTGCAAACTTGCCATTAGCGACCTTAGGAGTATTTATCTTATGGATGGGCTGGTTTGGATTTAACGGCGGGTCTACTTTAAAGCTTGGTGGTATTGCCGTAGCCAATGAGGTAGCAAACGTCTTCCTAAATACTAATGCGGCGGCATCAGGTGGACTCATTGCGGCTTTAATTGTTGCGCGAATGGTGTTTGGAAAGGCTGACCTGACAATGGCGCTTAATGGTGCTTTAGCAGGATTGGTAGCGATAACGGCAGAGCCTGCAGATCCCTCACCACTATTAGCAACTATCATCGGAGCGATAGGTGGTGTCATAGTTGTTTTTAGTATCGTTCTTTTTGACAAAATAAAGATCGACGATCCAGTGGGCGCGATCTCTGTGCACGGCACAGTTGGAGTATTCGGTATTTTTGCGGTGCTCTTCTCGGATCCTGACGCTACCTTCATGGGACAATTAGTAGGAATGCTTGTCATATTCACTTGGGTTTTTGTTACGAGTCTTTTGGTCTGGCTCGCCCTTAAGGCAATCATGGGTGTGCGTGTTTCCGAGGAAGAAGAGGAATCCGGCGTCGATATAGCTGAATGTGGTATGGAGGCTTATCCAGAGTTTGTCTCCCAATAAAAGAATCTCTCCCTGAACGTAGTAATTACGTTAAAGCGCCTTTTTAAATTTAAAGGCGCTTTTTTTTTATCTTTGAGTTCGAGCGAAATCCTTGTTAGGCGTTTAGGAGTGAGTTTACTAATTCTACGGTTAGCTTAAATCACCGAATTCTGCCTGCAGGATAGAGAGGGCGACGACGGGAGCTGTTTCAGCTCTCAATATTCGGGGGCCCAGGGAAGCGATGCCTATTTTACTACGGGCAGTTATCAACTCTGAGCTCGAAAACCCCCCTTCCGGGCCAACCATTAAAACAAGATCGCATTCAAAGCTAACTTCCTTAAGTTTCTTACTCCCTGAATTATCCAGAAGTACACAAACGCGTTTGCTATCTCTTGCAATAAAATCTTCAAACGTTGTTGGTTCTTCTATCGCAGGTACGCTCAGGCGTTCACATTGCTGACTGGCATTTAGCGCAACTTTTCGCCAATGTCGTAATTTATTCGTTGCCCGTTTGTTATCCTTAATTACTACTTCGGAGAATGCGGAAAAAAAAGGAGTGATTGCAAAAACCCCCAATTCGACAGACTTTTGTATTGCGTAGTCCATACGTTCACCCTTTGTTACTGCTAGAGCTAGGTGGAATTTTATCTTATCGTCCACGGGTTTCCTCACATGAGAATCGACACTGACAGTCATACTGTCATTACTTTTTGCGGTTATCGATCCTAGGAATTCCCCTTCACTACCATTAAAGAGCTTTATCTGATTCGTTGATTTTAGTCTAAGGACTTTCGAGAGATAATGAGTCGAGTCACTGTCTAATTCGATGACAGAACCTATCTTAAGAGCACTCTCAAAATAAAGTCTTGGAACACGCATTTCGTTACCTAGGAGCCTCTTTCCGTAAGGCCTAAATTGGTCCAAACTTTAGTTACACATGAAGCCAAGTTCATTGAGTAAAAGTGCAGACCAGGCGCTCCACCAGATAAAAGTTTCTCACAGAGCTCTGTCGTGATCTCGACGCCAAATTCCTGGAGGGCCAACTTATCCGTGCTGAGTCTCTCAAGCTGGAAGTGAAGCCACCTGGGGATCTCAGCGCCGCAACTAGCACTGAAGCGAGACAGGTTCTGATAATTCGTGATCGGCATTATCCCGGGCACTATTGGTATTTGTATGCCTTCTTTGTGGCAAAAATCCCGATATCGAAAATACGCATCAGCATTATAGAAGTATTGCGTAATTGCGGAATCGGCACCAGCATCTACTTTTCTTTTAAAGTACTTTACCTCTGTATCTATACTTGCCGACTCAGGATGAATCTCTGGATAGCAGGCGACGTCAATATGGAATTGATCTCCTGTCTCTCTGCGAATAAATTCTACTAGCTCGTTTGCATGGCGTGGTGTTTCAGCTGAACCGGCCGGCAAATCACCGCGCAAGACTACTATACGTTTAACGCCAGCCTTCCCATAATCCTTCAGCAAGCTCCCAACAGATGACTCGCATGTTCCACCAAACGACATATGAGGGGCGACAGTGGCACCTCTTTTCTGGTACCGAAAAGTAAGTTCTTGAGTACCTTTTTTTGTTGATCCGCCTGCGCCATAAGTTACAGAAAAAAAATGTGGGTTCAGTTTTGATAACTTCTCAAAAACCTTATCAAGCTTGGCTTCATTTTCCACATTTTTTGGCGGGAAAAACTCTATGCTAAATTGGCTATTTGTTTTTTTTTCATGCATGAGCGGTTCTTTAATTTAATTTCTAATATTTATATGTATCCGATTTTAAAAGGTCCTTCAACGGTGACGTTGATATAGGCTGCTTGAGTCGGTGTAAGTTTGGTCATTACCCCTCCAAATCCTTCGACCATCATAATCGCTACTTGCTCGTCTAAATGTTTCGGTAACACCTCTACTTTGATATTACTCTCTTTAAAATCTTTATCTTTGTCTGCAAATTTCTGTTCGAATAGAAAAATTTGTGCCAAAACTTGGTTGGCGAAGGAGCCATCCATTATTCGAGAAGGGTGGCCGGTTGCATTTCCGAGATTTATCAGTCTGCCTTCAGATAACAAAAGGAGGTAGTCATTATTATCAGACACTCCGTTGCGATAAATTTTATGGACCTGCGGCTTAACTTCTTGCCATTCCCAATTTTCTCTCATATAAGCAGTATCAATTTCATTATCAAAATGGCCAATATTGCAAATAATAGCGCCAGGTTTTACTTCCTGTAGCATATATTTGTCACAAACATTGATGTTTCCCGTTGCAGTTACGATCATATCCATTTTTGATAGTAGGACTTTATTTATTCCGGAGGTGTCTCCAAGGTTTTCGCCAGACTTGTAGGGGGAATCAACTTCAAACCCATCCATGCAAGCCTGCATCGCGCAAATCGGATCGACTTCCGCTATTTTAACTATCATTCCCTCTTGACGAAGGCTTTGCGCTGAACCTTTACCTACATCACCATATCCGATTACTAGGGCGTGTTTTCCCGACAACAACATATCGGTCCCACGCTTAATCCCATCATTGAGGCTATGGCGGCAACCATATTTATTGTCATTTTTTGATTTCGTTATAGAATCATTTACATTAATTGCAGGCACCTTAAGTAATCCCTGATCTTTCATCTCAAGCAGGCGGAGTACCCCAGTCGTTGTTTCTTCAGTAATACCGTGAATGTGATTAAGCATTTCCGGATATTTATCATGAACCATAGCGGTTAGGTCGCCGCCGTCGTCTAAGATCATGTTTGCTTCCCACGGAACACCTTCTTTTAAGATTGTCTGCTCAACGCACCACATTCCCTCTTCCTCAGTCTGTCCCTTCCAAGCATAAACGGCGATCCCTTCAGCCGCGATGCACGCCGCGGCATGATCCTGAGTGGAAAAAATATTGCAAGAAGACCAACGGACTTCAGCCCCGAGTGCCACTAAAGTTTCTATTAGCACTGCGGTTTGTACGGTCATATGAATACATCCAAGAATCTTTGCGCCCAACAACGGTTTCTCAGCTTTGAATTTTTTGCGAAGAGACATGAGTGCGGGCATCTCGGCTTCCGCTAAAGTGATTTCTCTTCGGCCGAATTCAGCTAGGCTGATATCCGCCACTTTATAATCTTTCAATTTGCTCGGATGGCCGACAGATAAGTTGTTCATTATTTGCTCCAAAATTAGTTTAAACTTTAGCGTGATTTTTCAGTATTTCGGCTTTATCGGTTTTTTCCCAAGAGAATTCATTGTCTTCTCTACCGAAGTGACCATAAGCCGCGGTTTTCTTATAAATCGGCCGCAGCAGGTCTAACATCGAAATTAAGCCTTTTGGCTTAAGTTCGAAGTGCTCGCGTATCAGCGCAACAATTTTCTCATCTGAGATCTTGCCTGTTCCAAAGGTTTCAATACTGATTGAAGTCGGCTCAGCGATGCCAATTGCGTACGATAGCTGTAACTCGCATCTTTCCGCGAGGTTTGCGGCAACCAGATTCTTCGCTATATACCGAGCCAAGTAGGCAGCTGACCTATCCACTTTAGATGGATCCTTGCCTGAAAACGCACCGCCTCCATGACGAGCCATGCCGCCGTAGGTGTCGACTATAATCTTTCTTCCCGTTAACCCGCAGTCTCCCTGCGGGCCTCCAATTACAAACCTGCCGGTTGGGTTGATAAAATATTTTGTGTTTTCATCTATCCAGTGGGCTGGCAGCACTGGTTTTATGATTTCCTCCATAACTGCATCTCTGAGCTCTGTCAGGGAAACCTCGTCTCGGTGCTGTGTTGAGAGTACGACGGCATCAATGCCCTCCGGTTTGCCATTTGAGTAGCGCATCGTCAATTGGCTTTTGGCATCTGGCTCCAACCAGGGCAGTGTGCCATCTTTTCTTACCTCGGATTGTCGTTTGACTAGCAACTGAGAATATGTGATTGGGGCCGGCATGAGTACATCAGTTTCATTGGAGGCGTAGCCAAACATTAATCCCTGGTCGCCGGCTCCTTGCTCGTGATCATCGCTCTCGTCTACGCCCATTGATATGTCGCCTGATTGCTTTCCTAATGCATTAAGAACTGCGCATGTATTGCCATCAAACCCACTGCGTGAATCCTTATAGCCAATATCAATTACAACTTCTCTTACTACATCCTCAATATTTATGTTGGCTTTTGAAGTTATCTCTCCTGCTACAACAACCATCCCAGTTTTAATCATCGTTTCACAAGCTACTCTAGCCTCATCATCTTTCTCTAGACAGGCATCTAATACCGCATCCGAAATTTGATCTGCCATCTTGTCAGGGTGGCCTTCTGAGACTGACTCGGAGGTAAATAAACTTGTTTCAGACATTATTTTTTCCTTTTTAAATTTCCCAAATTGAATTATATATTTTTTCTGAAGACGCGCATTTGGATTTGAAATCCGTTGCGAAGAGCTAGATAAGAACTTTGCCCTTCCAAAAGCTTTGCTTTCTTTGCCCAATGGTTCAGGTCGGCTTCTTCAAAACCTAGCCACAAATCACCACAAGAATCCCTTACCCAATCCTGGTCGTGGCTACATAAATCTATTATCAAAAGATTTCCGCCAGCACCTAATAATGAGTACGCGTCTCTGAATATTTTCGCTGGAGTAGGTATGTGGTGTAGAACCATATTAAAAATTACCAGATCGCTTTTAATGTTGAGATTCAGCGCAGTAGACGTATCTCCTAATATAAACTCCACACCTTTCCGGTTTGTAAGAGAAATGGTTTTTTTAGATTTTTCCAGCATTTCCTGCGAATTATCAAGTGCGACCAAGTTTTTAAATTTGGCTGACAGTTCTGAGAGTAATTGCCCTTCTCCGGGACCGACCTCAAGTACCCTAGATTTAATCTTGAGGTTTAGACTTGCGATCAAATCATGCAAATTGGTTGCATAGTCTGTGTGCTCGACAATCAAGCCCTGTTTCTCTTGAAACTTATCAGCATTTTTTCTAAAAAAAATAAGAGATTGCTCTGCTCTTTCTAAATGGATCTGCCTAATTTGTTTTTTCCTATCATTCGGGATCGGAATTTCATCTACACGCTCAAGAATACTCTCTTTTATTTCTCGATAAGGATCATCTTCCGTGATGAGCGCGCGTCTATAGAAAATTGAATTGCCCTCTCTTCTAGTACTAAGTACTCTAGCGGTTGCTAAAATTTTTAGGTGGTGACTAAGGGCAGATTGTCGGATGCCTAAGATTCGACACAACTCAAGTACTCCGAAAGATTCGCCTTTCAAGAGTCGCAAAATTTGTAACCTTAGGTTGTCTGCAAAAGCTTTATTCAATTCCGTAAGGCTTTCCAATAGGCGAGCCGGTTTGAATGAACTTTCAGAAGAGATTAGGGCTTGCATTGAACAGATTCCCAAAACTAGAACTAAAGTCTAGCAATTTTTTAATAGAAAGCCAAATCTATATCAAAAAATATTGATATAGATTTGGCTGTCCGAAGCAGCAAATTTGCGAAGCTTAAACCTTCATAAAAAGCTGCATTACTTGGTGGTATATTCTTTTCAGGTGCGGGAAAATGGATTCTCTCTACTGATATGGTGCGATTATCTGTCGAAGAGAAATTGATACAGAGTGATACAGGAAGAGGAGTTTTATTGATGGAGAATCAAGCGGTTTCCAGAAGAGACTGTGCTAATGCCATAAGGGCTTTGAGCATGGATGCAGTGCAGCGAGCAAAGTCCGGTCATCCGGGTGCCCCTATGGGTATGGCTGACATAGCTGAAGTGTTATGGCGAGATTTTATGGTGCATAACCCTGGAAATCCTAACTGGTTCAATAGAGATCGTTTTATCCTTTCAAATGGTCATGGTTCAATGCTTATTTATTCGCTACTGCATCTTACTGGCTACGACTTGTCGATAGAGGAAGTAAAAAATTTCAGGCAACTTCACTCTAAAACGCCGGGCCATCCAGAATATGGTTACACTCCTGGCGTTGAGACAACTACGGGCCCTTTGGGACAGGGTCTTGCTAATGCGGTGGGCATGGCAGTGGCTGAGAAAACTCTTGCTGCCCAGTTTAACCGCCAGGGTCACGACATCGTTGATCATTACACATATGTGTTTGTGGGAGACGGCTGCTTGATGGAGGGTATTTCTCATGAGGTATGCTCATTGGCTGGGACGTTGGGGCTGGGTAAATTGATAGTGGTTTATGATGATAATGGGATCTCGATCGATGGTGAAGTAGACCAGTGGTTTTCGGATGATACAAATAAGCGGTTTGAGGCTTATGGCTGGCAAGTGCTGTCAGCAGATGGGCACAATGCTGAGGAGACTAGTGAAGCATTAAAGAAAGCACGCTCGGAAAAAAATAGACCAAGTATTATTAGCTGTAAAACAATTATTGGATTCGGGGCGCCCAGCAAAGAGGGTACTGCGGCGACTCATGGCGCGCCATTGGGTGAAGAGGAAATAACAGCGGCTCGTAAGAAATTGGGGTGGCCGCATGATGAGTTCGTAATCCCCAAGAGTGTTAAAGATGCCTGGAATGCTATTGAAAAAGGGTTTTCAGCGGAGTCGGTTTGGAAAGAAAAGTTGGTCGCTTACGAGGAGGAACATCCGGATTTAGCGATGGAGTTTGTGCGACGTATAAAAGGGCAACTTCCGGAACATTTCGAGCAGAAAGCTGATGAGTTTATAAGGCAAAGCCAACAAAACGAAAACGATATTGCGACTCGGAAAGCTTCGCAAAATTGTATTGAAGCATATTCACCTTTATTGCCCGAATTAATTGGTGGGAGCGCTGATCTAACCGGCTCAAATTTGACCCAATGGTCGGGCAGCACTCCAATCAGTGAAGAAGGGGACGGAAATTATGTATTTTACGGTGTTCGAGAGTTCGGTATGACCGCTATAGCCTCAGGCATTGCCCTGCATGGCGGTTTTATTCCCTACACTGCGACTTTCCTTATTTTCATGGAATATGCGAGGAACGCGTCTCGAATGGCCGCTTTAATGCAGCAGCGGAGTATCCTGATATACACGCATGACTCTATAGGTCAAGGGGAAGATGGGCCTACCCACCAGCCGATAGAGCAACTCACAGCTTTGCGGACCACCCCCAACATGTCAGTCTGGCGCCCTTGTGACAGTGTTGAAACAGCAGTAGCTTGGAAGGCGGCACTTCAGCGTGCCAATGGGCCGACAGCGCTTGTACTTTCTAGGCAGGGAGTTGATCACCAATCTAGAGACTCACTTCAGCTAGCGAATATCGCTAAAGGCGCTTATGTTTTGGAGGATTGTGAGAGCGAGCCGGAAATTATCTTAATCGCTACGGGTTCTGAGATAAATATCTGTCGAGAAGCTGTAAAGCTGCTCCAGCAAGAGGGGTTTTCGGCTCGCTTGGTCTCGATGGCCTGTGCAGATGTTTTTGAATCCCAAGATGACGA
>ERZ802830.4818-NODE-4818-length-10604-cov-11.982_pt1 | contig 10604 bp, 10 predicted proteins | sample MGYA00345654_ERZ802830 | MGnify/ENA primary metagenome ERZ802830 (study PRJEB30503, sample SAMEA104212375) | marine metagenome | biome: Westerlies Biome; feature: [SRF] surface water layer (ENVO:00010504) within the epipelagic zone...; material: water...
ATCTCCATATATATATAATGGTATCACTCAACATCAGTTGAGTGATACTTTATTTAGAGCAATAATTTATGAATAGTAAAATAATATCTGAATTTTTGGGAATGTTACTCCTAACTATGAGTGTTGTGGGCAGTGGAATCATGGCTGAAAATTTAAGCCAAGGCAACGCTGGTCTTACACTGTTGTCAAATTCTTATGCAACTGCTCTAATGTTGATCGTAATTATTGTTGTTTTTAGAAACCATTCTGGTGCACATTTTAATCCAGCGGTATCTCTAAGCTTTTATTTACAAGGCAAGTTGAGTTCAAGAGATTTTGTTGCTTATGTTACTACACAAATAATTGCGGGCATTTTAGCGGTGGTGCTTATACATTTGATATTTAGTTTACCACTGATAGATTTTAGCGTTAACGATAGATCAGGAATACCAATTATGATTTCTGAAGTGATAGCATCGTTTTTTTTAGTTTTTATCATCCTGATGTCTCAGGATAAAGATGATGTGATAGTCGCGGTTTTAGTCGGTTTATATATTGGTTCAGCATATTTCTTTACATCATCAACATCCTTTGCTAACCCAGCTATAACTATTGCCAGATCTCTAACTGACACCTTCACAGGCATAAACCCATCAAACATATTTGGCTTTATTTTATCACAGATAATTGGTGCTTTTTTAGCCACCACTCTTTACAAAAAAGCCATAAATTAAGTTTACTGTAACATATCCTTAACAATAGATAGTTATGATGTGTAAATTACATATAATATTATGTCTATTGAATTTATATTACTAACGATTATTGGATTATCTGCATATAGTTTTTATATAAGCAAGAAAAAAGCTGCTGCTATAAGTGCTATTAATGGCGCTGAAATACATTCACAGCCTTACTATCATGGCATGTATGCTGCTTTTCTGACTATCTCGCCGGCCTTGGTGTTATTGATAGTTTGGTCCTTTATTGAAGATACTATAATTACCATGAGATTGAGAGATTATTTTTCGGATATTACCGAGCCATCAATAGCTAACTTTTATATTGAGGGCGTTATAAATTTTGTAGATGATGTAAATTCCAAAGCCATGGATCATGTTAACTTCTTTACAGCAACAGAATATTACAAATCTACAATGCATCTTAATTTATTGCTTAAAAGTATTGTCCTAGTTATGTTAACCATCATAGCATTGAGATATTCATTTAAGTTGATTAGTGCTGATTTCAAAGCAAGAGATCTATTTGAAGATGTAGTCATTAAGGTTATGAATATTGCTTCGATATTTGCAATTTTTATAACAATTGGCATCGTCCTTTCATTACTATTTGAAACTTTACGTTTTTTTGAATCAGTCCCAGTGCAAGATTTTTTATTTGGAACTCATTGGAGTCCTCAAATGTCAATTAGAGAGGATCAAGTAGGTTCTTCAGGAAGTTTTGGGGCAGTACCAGTATTTACTGGAACGATCTTAATATCAATAATTGCCATGTCAGTTGCCGGACCAATAGGGTTATTTTCTGCAATTTACTTATCTCAATATGCATCAAACAGAGTGCGTAGCTTTGCAAAACCTATAATTGAAGTACTTGCGGGAATCCCAACCGTTGTATATGGATTTTTTGCTGTTATAACCGTTGGTCCATTTTTTAGAGAAATGGGAATATTTTTCGATATCGAAGGTTTTAGTTCAGAGAGCGCGTTAATTGCGGGTTCTGTGTTAGGTATAATGATTATCCCGTTTATTGCATCATTAACTGACGATGCATTATCAGCAGTTCCAAGATCACTAAAAGAAGGCTCTCTGGCTATGGGTGCGACTTTGTCAGAGACAACAACTAGAGTAATTATCCCGGCATCATTCCATGGAATAGTTGGTAGTTTCTTATTAGCCTTTTCAAGAGCGATAGGGGAAACTATGATTGTAGTAATGGCAGCTGGTTTTGCAGCGAATCTAACTGCAAATCCATTTGATGCTGTAACTACGGTTACAGTCCAAATTGTCGGACTTTTAACCGGCGACCAAGAATTCGATAGTGCTAAAACCTTATCTGCTTTTGCTCTCGCATTCGTCTTATTCTTTTTAACGTTAATCTTGAATGTAATTTCACTATCGATCGTTAAAAAATACAGAGAGCAGTATGAATAACATCTTATCAAGAAATAACGCAGAGAAGAGATTCAAAGTCTATGGTGTTTTAGCCGTATCTACGGCGATTATTTTATTAGGAATATTATTATTTAAAATATTTTCAACTGGCATATCTGCATTTAATCAAAGTTATATCGGTGTAAAGATTGAAATAAATAATAGTATAAACTCATCAGAAATAGACCCTAGGACTGAGTTAAGACAGCAACTTAGAAATATGTTTCCCGAACTAACTACAAGAGCTGAAAAAAGAACTCTATATTCTTTATTTAGCTCAGGTGCGACCTATGAATTTGAAGACCTATTAAAGACTAACGAAGGCAAAACGATCAACGACTATTATTATTTTTTAGCTTCTGATGACGTTGACATGTATGTGAAAGGAACGGTAAAGAGAGAAGGGGATTCGGCTGGAAGACTCATGTCTGATCAATTAAAGATTCTCGATCAGTTTGAAGAACAGAATTTGGTTGAACTTCATATTAATAAATATCTTTTAGCCGGCGCTGATAGTCGAGAACCTGAAATGGCTGGAATAAAAGGTGCTATCTATGGTACTTTTTATGCAATCTTAATTGCCTTTATTACTTCTTTCCCCCTTGGTGTTTTGACAGCTATTTATCTGGAGAAGTTGGCTAAAAAAAATAGAATATCAGATATTATAGAGACTAATATTAATAATCTTGCCGCCGTGCCTTCAATTGTTTTTGGACTATTAGGATTAGCTATTTTCTTAAACTTTTTTAATTTACCAAGATCAGCCCCCTTAGTTGGAGGATTAACATTAGGACTTATGACATTGCCAACGATTGTAATAGCTGCAAGATCAGCAATTAAGTCAGTTCCTCCTTCAATTGAAGAAGCCGCTATAGGCTTAGGGTCAAGTAAAGTTCAAACGATATTTAATTTTACTTTACCGCTGGCTATGCCTGGTATTTTAACAGGAACAATTATTGGTATTGCACAAGCCATAGGAGAAACGGCACCATTACTTATGATTGGAATGGTTGCATTTGTTGTTGATATACCTGGAGGACCAATGGATCCTGCAACAGCGCTACCTGTACAAATTTATTTATGGGCTGATAGTCCTGAAAGGGCATTTGTTGAGAGAACATCAGCTGCAATCATGGTTTTATTAATATTTTTATTTTTATTAAATATTACCGCAGTCTATCTTAGAAAAAAATTAGAAAAAAAATGGTAAAGGAGGAAGCATGTCCGTAGAAGAATTAAAAGTATCTATTAAAAACTTAAATGTTTTTTATGGAGAGAAACAAGCATTATTTGGAATAAATTTAAATATCTATGCAAACGAAGTCACATCATTAATTGGGCCTTCGGGTTGTGGTAAATCTACATTAATAAAATGTATAAATCGGATGAATGATCTGGTGGATATATGTAGATATAATGGACAAATAATGATCGATGGAGAAGATATAAATGATTCATCGACAGATCCAGTAAGTCTTAGAACCAGAATAGGGATGGTCTTTCAAAAACCTAATCCGTTTCCAAAATCTTTATATGATAATGTAGCATATGGCCCAAGATTACATGGTATGACTAATTCAAAAGAAGATCTTGATGAACTGGTTATAACAAGTCTGCAAAAAGCTGGACTATTTAATGAAGTTAAAGATAGACTGTTTGAACCAGGTACAGGACTGTCTGGTGGACAACAACAAAGGCTATGCATTGCTAGAGCATTAGCAGTGAATCCAGAGATTATATTGATGGATGAGCCCTGTTCAGCCTTAGATCCTATAGCCACTGCGAAGATAGAAGAGCTAATAGAAGAGCTTAAAGAAAAATATACTATTGTGATAGTTACTCATTCAATGCAACAAGCTGCAAGAGTTTCCAATAGAACAGCTTATATGCACATGGGTGAACTAATTGAGTCTGGTCTGACAAAAACTATATTTTCTAATCCTGAGCATATAAAAACACAAGATTACATCACGGGGAGAATTGGCTAACAATTATATATTTTGATACAATTAGGCAAGGAGTATTTATGAAAGAGTATAACGACCATATAGTATCATCTTTTGATGAGGATATATCATCGATCAGAAGATCAATAATTAAAATGGCTACATTATGCGAGGAGCAGTATAAGCTCTTGTATCATATTGTTGATACTGGGTCTGCATCAACAGTTGAAGATGTACTTAAAAATGAGCCTATACTAGATCAATGTGATGAAAAAATTAGAGATCAAGTCATTACCTTTATAACCTTGCGTTCTCCAATGGCAGTGGACCTAAGAGAAGGGTTAGCTGCTCTTAAGATTTCCACAGACTTAGAGAGGCTGGGCGATTATTGTAAAAATGTCTCACTGAGGATTCAAGCTTTAGAAGAAATACCAGCGGCAAAAGTTAAATCGGAAATTTTAAGAATGATTGTAATGGTGCAAGGACAGCTTAAAAAAGTCATTGATGCTTACGTTTCAAAGAATAAAGATAAGTCTATTGAAGTTAGAAACGACGACGCTTTAATCGATAAACTTTATCAATCAGTTTATGAGCAAATTATTGAAGAAATTAGACATAAACCCAACAAACTTAAAACTTTGATGAATACAAAACTTTTATTTACCATTAAAACCATAGAAAGAGCTGGCGACCATATTACTAATATAGCAGAGGAAGTTTATTATGCTACTGTTGGTGAGACTATCAAAACACCAAGACCGAAAGGTGAGATTGAACAATGACAACTATCTATTCTATTGAGGATGAAGAATCTTTAATATCGTTGTTAGAATACAATATTACTTCTGCTGGTTACAAATTTGATCATTCTGTTAATGGTTATGATGGTATGATGGAGTTACAAAAAATTAAACCAGATCTTGTTATCCTTGATTGGATGTTACCAGATATAAGTGGAATAGAAGTTTGTAAGTTTATTAGGTCAAATAAAGATCTCCAGAAAACACCCGTGATTATCTTGACCGCAAAAGGCGAGGAAGATGACCTCGTGTCTGGTTTTGGCTCGGGTGCCGATGATTATATGGTCAAGCCTTTCAGCCCTAAAGAATTAATAGCTAGAATTCAAGCTTTATTAAGGCGCAGCTCGGAAGCTAGTTCAACTTCAAAGCTTACATACTCTAATATAGTTATGGATACAGACATGCATCGAGTATATTGTTGTGATAAAGAAACTAAATTAGGACCACGTGAGTATAGAATTTTAGAATTTTTAATGCAAAATCCAGGAAGAGTTTATACTCGTCAACAAATCCTTGATGCTGTTTGGGGAACCAATGTTTACATTACTGATAGAACTATAGACGTTCATATTAGGAGATTAAGAAAAGCTCTAAGCGTGACTGAAGAGTGTAAGGTAATTAGGACCATCAGATCATCCGGTTACTCATTAGATAGTCAATCTTAAAAAAGTCACAAAACCGTAATACTTCTATGTTAAAGTCACTGTTGTGTTAAAATTTTTTGAAAGGGAACTCAGCCAGCTTGAATTTACCAAAAGAGTTGTCCATCAAGCATCTGACAAAAAAATACCTATATTAGAGCGCTTAAAATACTTATGTATTGCAAGTGCAAATTTAGATGAATTTTTTGAGATAAAAGTAGCGGCTTTGAGAAAGAGGTTATCTTTATACTCAACCAAGGACCGACTTGATAGCCATGAATTTAGTCTGCTTAAATCTATTAGAAAGTCAGTAAATATTATATTAAAGAAAAAATATGCCCTTCTTCAAAAAAGCGTATTTTCAGCGCTAAGAAGAAAAAATATTGTTTTTTTAAGAAGGAGAGAGCTTAATAGTGAACAAAAAACTTATATCAAAAATTATTTTAGAAAAAATATTCTACCTATTATATCGCCGATAAGTCTGGATGGGCCAACACCATCTCAGGGAGGTAGCCATCCATTTCCAAAAGTTCAAAATAAGAGTCTTAATTTCATGGTAAAACTGACTGGTCAAGATGCATTCGGGAGAACACCAAAGCTTGCAGTTGTCACAGCGCCAAGAGTTTTACCAAGATTCTTTAAACTGCCTAAAAAATATTCTAATGGCAAGGAAGCATTTATGTTTTTGTCATCAATCATACATGAGAATATATCAGATTTATTTCCGGGTCTAAAAGTCAGAGGCTGTCATCAGTTTAGAGTAACTATGAATAGTAATTTAGTGTTTGATGATGAGGATCTGCAAGACCTAAAGTTATCATTAACTAAAATTTTACCCGATAGAATTTTTAATGAAGCTATTAGGTTGGAAGTTGTCAAAGATTGTCCAAGAGATATTATCAACTTTCTAAAACTTCAGTACGAGCTAAATGAATCAGATATTTATAAATTAAATGGTCCTGTGAATTTACATAGGCTTTTTTCTATCTACGATGAATTGCATAAACCAGAACTTAAATTTCCTCAATACAAACCAAATCCAAAAAATCTATTATCATGGCGTCCAGAGAAATTTTTTAATAAACTTAAGCTTAATGACTTTTTATTACATCACCCCTATGATGATTTTAAATCAGTGATTAATTTTTTAAAGGTAGCCGTACAAGATCCTAAAGTTATAGCAATCAAACAAACAATTTATAGGTCGGAAAAAAAATCTCCAATAATAGATTTACTAATCAAAGCTGCTAAAAAAAATATTGCCGTAACTGTTGTTATTGAACTTAGAGCGAAATTTGATGAAGAAAATAATATTAATATTGCAAAGAGACTCGAAAAAGTAGGAGTCCAAGTAACATATGGTATTTTAAGTTATAAAACTCACGCAAAAGCATTATTAGTTATCCGTAAAGAAAATAAAACTCTTCAACACTACTTTCATCTAGGTACTGGTAATTATAATTATCAGACTGCAAAGCTATACACTGATTATGGAATATTGTCATCCAATAATAAAATGGCTGAGGATGTACAGAAATTTTTTATGCAGCTAACAGGATCAAATAAAAAGTTCAATTATAACCATTTAATCCTATCTCCTTTTGATGCAAGCCAAGAAATTATCAAAAAAGTAAATAATGAAATTAAAAATTGCAAGAAAGGCAGGGAAGCAATCATTAAAGCTAAGATGAATCAGCTCACAGAAATCAATATTATCAAGAAATTATATCAAGCATCATCTGCAGGCGTTAAAATAGAATTACATATTAGAGGAGAGTGCAGACTAATACCAGGAGTCAAAGGTATCTCCGATAACATAAAAATATATTCGACTGTAGGGAGATTTTTGGAACACTCTAGAGTATATTATTTTTATGATGCAGGCAAAGAACAAGTCTATTTATCGAGCGCAGACTGGATGACACGTAATATGCATAATAGAGTAGAAATAATATTTCCAATTCTAGAAAAGAATCACAAATCACGAATTTATCATGAATGCTTTATATATTCACTGGAAGATAATTCAAATCTATGGAATTTAAAAAATAATGGATCTTATGATAAGGTTAAAATTCAAAGAGGCTCTAGAAGAAATTTATCACAAGTTGTAATATGTAATAAATATGGAGAGTTTATTGACTGAGAGATACGCAGTACTTGATTTGGGCTCTAATAGTTTTCATCTAAAACTATCTACAATTATTGACAATCAGATCCAGGATCATTTAAAACATAAAGATTTTACAAGTCTAATATCTTCCATAGATGCAAAAGGGAATGTTGAGAAAAAATCCGTGGTAAAGTTTATGCAGAGCATAAAAAAGATATCTAATTTGATCAAAGAGAATAAACCCGAGCATTTTAGAGCTGTTGCAACAAATTCTTTCAGGATCATAAAAGATCATAAATTTCTATCGTCTATTGAGAATAATCTCGGTTTCCCAATAGATATTGTGAGCGCCTATGAAGAGGCTGAATTAATTTTTAAAGGGGTAACCAGTACAACAGAAATCTTAACAGATGATTTTTATATTATTGACATAGGTGGGTCTAGTACTGAGATAATTACAATTGAGGATAGAAGTATTAAAAATATAGCAAGTTACCAAACTGGCAGTAGTCAAATGCATAATCTATTTTTTAAATCATCGGATAACTTTACGTCTTTTAATAAATCTCTTGCTTGGGCGCAGAATATTATCCTAAACAGCAACATCATAGCGCCTTGCCAAACTAAGAAAATTAACAATAAGTATGAGGATGTATGTTTATTTCAAAAAAATATTCCAGCATATGGTGCCTCTGGCACCATCAAAGCGATTTTTAGGGGACTTAAAGCTCTAGGCTTATCTAGGAAAGAAGCTAACAAGGATGATTTATCTTATTTGACCGATGTGCTTATTAATAAAAATACTAAATATACAAAAGAGGTCTGTTTGTTAGAAGATAGTCTAGGAAAAGATAGAGTGAGTATTTTAATAGCGGGCTTACCGATCGTTATTTCAATCCTCTCATGCCTTAACATAAATACACTGTATAGGTCTAACGGTGCTATTAGAGAAGGAGTTTTGTATGATTTACACCAACAGTATAAACTTTCTCTGAAAGTCTAAGTAATGACAACACTGAATGTATTATTTTTATGCACTGGAAACTCTGCCAGATCTATATTGGGTGAGATGGCCGCAAGCATGGTGGACAAAAAAAATCTGATTGGCTATTCAGCAGGCTCAAGCCCAACAGGTAAGGTTAATGAGTATGCAATTAGAATCGCTCAAGAACTCAACTACCCAATAAATAAATTACGTTCAAAAAGCTGGGATGAATTTTCTAGAGAAGATGCGCCTATCATGGATATAGTTATCACTGTATGTGACAATGCGGCTCATGAGATATGCCCAATTTGGAGTGGCACCCCTATTATTATGCACTGGGGGTTTCAAGACCCTGCAAACATAAGTGATTCAAACCCAAATAAAGCCAATGAATTTAAAAAAATATACAAAGAATTGAAAAATAGAATGGATATTATCTCATTACTTCCTTCTGATACACTCTCAAAAACTAAGATAGAAAAAACCTTAGGTTTGTAATGCACATTGTCATAAAACTGAAATAAAACTGACTTATATTTGACCTAAATTGATTATAAAAGATTCAATTTTCTATCACATTTATTGCATATAGTCTCAGATACAATAACGGGACGCTCAAATTTAAATGGGCATTTAACGTTAAAAATTAATGAGGTTATATGAAAAAATTATATACATATCTCTTATTAGGTTTGGTGGCTTTACCAATTGCTGGCTTCACTGGTGGAGTGATCACTTCAGAGAAAGCAAATGCTGCAACTAAATCTGCTAAGAAAGGCTCAAGCGCTACCTTTTATGGTAGATTGTTTGTTCAGTATGATAACTCAGATAACTCCACTTCCAATAATCAAAGCATCTCTGCATTGAGAGACGATGAAGGTATGGGTAGATTCGGAGTTAAGGGTAAATCAATGATCGGAAATGGTTATGCTGTCAACTATAAAGTTGAGTATGCAATCGATATTGGTGATGGTTTGGCTACAGGTGATAGTAAAAACTGTACAAGCGACTTAAATTGTAGAACTTTCAATCTTAAACAAGGTTGGATAGGATTCCTGACTCCAATGGGACAATTTAAATTTGGTTCGGTTGAATCGCCATATAAATCATTTGCCAAACATGACATCTTACACGATACAATTTCGCAAGCTCGTGATACTAGAATGATTTCACAAGGCTCAATGTCTCATAGTTCATATTGGAGAGAATCCCTTTACTATGAACTTAAAAGTGGAAACTTTAAGGGTGCGTTTGTTTATGGTGTAGGTGAGAATTCAAATAATAAAGTAACAAACAATGATGTTGGTTATGGATTTGAATACAAGAACTTTATTTTGCCAGGATTTGACGTAGTTTATGCTAGAAACACAGATGATTCGGACACGTCTGGTCAAGACTACAATGCGAAAGTTACCTTAACTCAAAATTTCAAAATGGCGAGCGGTAGCAAAATCAAAGTGTGGTACATGCATGAAGACGTAGGTCTAGACAGTAAAATGTTTACCGGCGGAAATAATGATGGTGAAGTTGACTGGTATGGTATTACTTATAAATCTGGTCCAATGACACTTCAATATTCTTATGCTGAGACTGATGCATCTGAAGGTCCAACCTATGATAGAGATGGTTACAATATTGGTATGCAATATAAACTATCAAAAACATCAAGAATCTATATAGGTCACTCGTCAAGTGATGCCGGGTCAGGTGATGGTACAAACTTAGATATTGAATCAACAATGATCGGTCTAAGACACGACTTCTAGTTTCATAAGTCTAGAAAGCCAAGGGTTTGAGTAACAATAAGTATGTGTATTAAATCTTCCCGTTACTCAAACCTTTGTGCTATCTGAATCCTAGCACAAAAACACTTTATTGGCTTCATAGTTTAAATAAAATTTGGCATGTCATATTTTTAGGTAGATAATGTAGGCATGGATGCAGAAAAAAATATAAGTAATAACCCAAC
>ERZ802830.4819-NODE-4819-length-10601-cov-5.77925_pt1 | contig 10601 bp, 5 predicted proteins | sample MGYA00345654_ERZ802830 | MGnify/ENA primary metagenome ERZ802830 (study PRJEB30503, sample SAMEA104212375) | marine metagenome | biome: Westerlies Biome; feature: [SRF] surface water layer (ENVO:00010504) within the epipelagic zone...; material: water...
ATCTATGGGAAAACCGATGCTGATACTGCTTATGGACTGGCATGGGCACACGCTGAAGACAATTTTGTCACGATACAAAAAGCCTATTTGGCTGGAAATGGAATACTGAGTCAATGGAATGGTAAGAAAGGCATTGGTGCTGATTTTATTGCCCAGTTTATCCAAAGTGAGGAGACAGTCGACCGTTTATACCATACCCTAAGTGATGAATTTATAGCTGTTTTACAAGGCTATGCAGAGGGGCTAAACAGTTTTGCAAAACACAACCCTGATGAGGTTCTTTTATCATCTTTGTTTCCCATCACCCCAAAAAAATTATTGATTTATTCACAGCTGCAACTCTTTTTGTCCAATGAAGGAGATCGATTTGTAGAGGCGATTGTAAGCAATAGAGTGGTGCCCTATAAAAAACCCATTGAGGAAGATGTTCGAGGTTCCAATCTCATCGCTTTAAGCTCACGTAAAACAGGCACAAACGAAAGCTTTTTGGCGATCAATACCCATCAGCCTCTTGAAGGGCCTACCTCTTGGTATGAAGCCCATCTGGTGAGTGAAGAAGGGACCAATATCATCGGCGCAACTTTTCCAGGAGCACCATGTATATTGACAGGAGCCAACGAGTATCTAGGTTGGACACATACTGTTAACTACCCCGACAAGGCAGATGTATTTCAATTGGAAATGAAAAACAGAACCACATATATCGTTGATGGAGAGGCACACCAACTCGTGAAGAAAAAAGCAAAAATGTATGTTCGATTTTTGGGTATGCGCATTGCTGTATCTAAGGTTTTTTACGAGAGTATCTATGGTCCAACACTCAGAAATAAGACCGGCGTGTTTGCTGTAAGAACACCTAGCACAACCAATATCAATGCGCTCGAACAGTGGTGGCGCATGAATAAAGCACGCTCATTTTCCGAGTTCTATTCTTATCTTGAGTGGAATGCACTTCCAGGATATAACATTGGCTATGCCGATCGAAATGATACCATTTTTTATATTTCTAATGGTAAAATTCCCAAACGAGATTCAAGTTATGATTGGCAAAAAGTCGTTCCTGGAAATACCAAAAAAACGTTGTGGAACAGCTATTATACCACCCAAGAACTGCCACAAGTCATTGCACCAAAATCGGGCTATGTGTACAACGCCAATCACAGTCCATTTTTCTCAACTGCACCTGATGAAAATCCAAATCCAGATGCGTTTGCAAAAGCCATGAATTATGAAACCTACAACAACAACCGCAGCACACGATTATTCGATTTGCTTTCGGAAAAAGATACATTAACCTATGAAGATTTTAAGCGAATCAAATACGACCACAGCTTGCCAACACCATTGAACTATAATTTTGTTGACTTCAACGCTATTTTTGAGATGAACCCAGATGACTATCCCGATGTTGCAGATTTGTTAATGGATATCCAAAACTGGGATCGCGTTGCGAGTGCTGATTCTTATGGTGCAGGTGCTTTTGCAGTACTCTATTACACGCTTGGCAAATACTATTCCAAATTAGGTCCATCAAAAGTTTTTAATAAATTATTGATATACACATGCCTAAAAGACGCCAAAAAACACCTGTTGAAACACTTTAAAACGACCAGCATACGCTTGGGAGATTTTCAAAAACTGGTGCGGGGCGACAAAGAACTTCCCATATTTGGACTCCCTGATGTTGTCACTGCCATGAGGGGCTCTGCTTACAAAAACGGAACCATCAAAATCAATCATGGTGAGTCTTATATTGCACTCATCCGTTTTGGTCATAACAAGACAAGCGTCGCCTCTGTCATCTCCTACGGTAGCAGCAATCATCCTGACTCACCTCACTACAGCGACCAAATGGAAATGTATCGACGATTTGAAACCAAACCAATGCATTTTGATCGTGAGAACGTAATGAAAGATGCAAAGAAAATTTATCATCCCAACTGAGTTAAACCCAGTCAGTTCAAGGTTGAAAATTATATATTAAATTTGCCAAAAATAAAAGCATGATTGTAGAACAAATCTACACAGGATGTTTGGCACAGGGCGCTTATTATATTGAAAGCAATGGAGAGGCTGCAGTGATTGATCCTTTGCGGGAGGTTGAGCCCTACCTACAGAGAGCTGAGAAAAACAATGCAACCATCAAGTATATTTTTGAAACGCATTTTCACGCTGACTTTGTCAGTGGTCATCTGACCCTTTCCAATAAAACAAACGCGCCGATTGTTTTTGGACCTCTTGCCAATCCAGATTTTGATGTGATTATCGCAAAAGATGGAGAAAGCTTTTCGATTGGTGATGTAACGATTACTGCGCTACACACTCCTGGGCATACCATGGAAAGCACCACCTACCTGCTTCGAGATGCGAAGGGAAAAGATCATGCTATTTTTAGTGGAGATACTCTCTTTTTGGGTGATGTTGGACGCCCTGATCTAGCACAAAAAAAGGGTGCAATGACACAGGAGCAATTGGCAGAAACGCTTTATGACAGTCTGCGAAACAAAATCATGCCATTGGCAGACGATATCACTGTTTATCCTGCCCATGGCGCAGGGTCAGCTTGTGGTAAAAAGATGATGAAAGAAACTGTTGATACCCTCGGCAACCAGAAAAAGGTCAATTATGCCTTACGTGAAGACATGACCAAAGAGGAGTTTGTGAATGAAGTGATCGATGGTTTACTACCACCTCCACAATATTTTCCAGAAAATGTACGACTAAATAAAAGTGGTTACGAGGATATTGATGAGATCATGGCAAAAGGAAAAGTGCCACTTAGCCCATCCAAATTTGAAGACATTGCCAACCAGTCAGGAGCAGTGATTTTGGACGTGCGAAGTGCTGATGAGTTTTCCAAAGGTCATATTCCAAATTCTATTTTTATTGGAATCGATGGAGGGTTTGCTCCTTGGGTAGGTACACTCATTGGTGACACCCAACATCCCATTATTTTGGTAACACCAAAGGGTCGTGAAGAAGAAACCATCACTCGACTGTCAAGGGTTGGGTTTGACAACACTCTTGGCTACTTGGAAGATGGAATCACTGCCTGGACAGCCGCTGGAAAAGACATTGAACAAATTGAAAATGTTACTGCTGCCCAATTGCAAACTAAAATCGAAGATGGTGCTGCTTTGTTTGATGTGCGAAAAGAGAATGAATATGATTCGGTGCATATCCCCAATGCAACACTTATTCCACTAGACAAAATCAATGAGAGTCTCAATCATCATGACTTTGAAAAATCGTTTTACTTGCATTGTGCAGGTGGTTATCGAAGTATGATTGCACTTTCAATTCTCAAAAATCGTGGCATTCATGGAGGTGTCAATGTTGTCGGAGGAATGAAAGCGATTAAAGAAACCTCTATTGATTTGCAAGAGATGTCTTGCTCAAACTAGTGATAGACCTATTAAATAGTTGTCGTATTTTGATTCTTATTTAGCAATTCAATTCAGTGTATTTACAACACAAAATCAGTCATTATAAATAAGCATTAAACCATAGTTTTTTGGATATTTATTTTGTATTTTTCGAACAAAAATAAACCCACTCAGATGGAACATATGAAAAATTCAAATGGCGCTTCAAAATGTCCTTTTCATGGCGCTACTACACAGCCAAATTTAGGCACCCAAAACAAAGATTGGTGGCCAAACAGTCTCAATGTTGACATCCTTCGTCAACACGATACCAAAAGCAATCCCCTATCGGATTTGGATTACAAAGAGCGTGTAAAATCTTTGGATCTTGAGGCAGTAATAAACGATATCAAAAAAGTTCTGACCGACAGTAAAGACTGGTGGCCAGCTGACTATGGTCATTATGGTCCATTTTTTATTCGCATGACATGGCACGTTGCTGGTACCTACCGAACTGGCGATGGACGTGGCGGGGCTGCAACTGGTGCACAACGTTTTGCACCACTCAACTCTTGGCCAGACAATGGGAATTTGGACAAAGCCAGACGACTATTGTGGCCTGTAAAAGAAAAGTATGGCAACTCTCTCAGCTGGGCAGATTTGTTTGTCGTTGCTGGAAATGTAGCCATTGAGGACATGGGTGGTCCAAATCATGGTTCGGCACTTGGCCGAGAAGACATCTGGCATCCAGAAAAAGATATCTATTGGGGCGCAGAGGACGAGTGGCTTGGCGACAATCGCTATGGCGATACGAGACAAGATCTCGAAAATCCTTTGGCAGCAGTACAAATGGGGCTAATATATGTCAACCCACAGGGACCAAACGCCAATCCTGATCCAGCCCTTTCTGCACAAGATGTGCGAGAAACCTTTAAGCGAATGGCGATGAACGACGAAGAAACTGTCGCGCTTACAGCTGGTGGACATACCTTCGGAAAAGCACATGGTGCTGCCGATGCAGACAAATTTGTGGGTGCAGAACCCGAAGGAGCACCAATCGAAAGTCAAGGCTTTGGATGGGAAAACAGCTATGAGTCAGGCAAAGGAGTACATGCCATTACCAGTGGTATTGAAGGGCCTTGGACAACCAATCCCATTCAGTGGGACATGGGTTATTTGACCCTCTTGTTCAAATACGAATGGGAATGCCAAAAAGGACCAGGAGGAGCTTGGCAGTGGCACCCCGTTGATTGTGAGGAAGCTGACATGGTACCTCAAGTGGATGGCAGTGGCGAAAAGGTATTGCCAATGATGACAACTGCTGATATTTCGATGAAAGTTGATCCGATTTACAGAGAAATCTGTCAAAAATTCCTTGCCGATCCAGATGCTTTTGGTGAGGCCTTTGCCAAGGCGTGGTTTAAGTTACTCCATCGTGATATGGGACCGAAGTCCAACTATGTGGCAGGAGACTTTAAAGATGTAGAGTATATCTGGCAAGATCCTGTTCCAGCAGGAAAATTCCTATCATCTGGTGAAGAAAATGAAGTGAGAACCGCCATTGCAGCAGCTGGTATCGACAATGCCAAATTGATCGAAACTGCATGGGCTTCTGCTTCGACTTTTAGAGGGTCCGACAACAGAGGTGGTGCCAATGGTGCTCGTATTCGTTTGGCACCCCAAAAAGATTGGGCAGTCAACCAACCCAAGCAACTCTCAGAAGTACTTGATGCTTATGAAAAAATTGCTGCTAAAACAGGTGCCAGCATTGCTGATATCATAGTGATTGGTGGTGCAGTAGGAATTGAAAATTGTTCTGGTGCGAAAGTTGAGGTCAACACAGGTCGTGGCGATGCAACACAGGACAATACAGATGTTTCTTCTTTCGAATTGCTCAAACCAAGTGCTTGTGGTTTTAGAAACTATATCGAAAAAGAGTTTAGCGTTTCTCCAGAAGAGTTATTACTCGACAAAGCCCAACTCCTTGGTCTAACACCAGTAGAGTTGACAGTTCTTGTTGGTGGTATGCGTGCCATGGGTGTATCCCAATCAGGTGCTGGTGTATGGGGTGATGGTAAACTGAGCAATCAGTGGTTTAAGCAACTGCTTTCGATGGACATCAAGTGGGAAGCAAATGGATTTAACAGCTACACAGGTATTGATCGAAGTTCAGGTAAAAGTGTCTATTCTGCATCGAGAATTGACTTGTTGTTTGGTTCAAATTCAGAGTTGAGAGCCATCGCTGAGGTCTATGCGCAAAATGACAACAACGATAAGTTTGTTGCTGATTTTATCGCTGCTTGGAACAAGGTGATGAATGCCGATCGGTTTGATCTGTAAGGTGAACTGCTACCTATTATTGTATATATAAAAACGGCTGCACAGATGTGCAGCCGTTTGCTATTTATCATGCTGCAACTTGATCTGAAGAATGAGTGTTGCTGTTCTCTAATTCTTCCAACATCGCATGAGCATGTCCTTGATTTGGTTCAAGTGCTACCATAAACTTATCGCTCATAATTGAAAATTTTTAGCGTTAAACTTATGAAACGATTGATCCGGGTGCGTTTTCTTCTCCCGCGTCTATATTATGAATCCCAGTCCACATGGGATGTAATAATTTAAATATATAAAATTTCGTTAACATGTACTTAAACACTTGGCTTCATCTCTGTTGGCACCCTAGGATTCATGACAAAAAACCACAGTGGAGGCACCAAACTCATCAAAATGGAAGCTGGATAGCCTAAAGGTAAAATGGGACTTTCTTTATGACTTTCTAGAATTTGATATTTTTTTGCAGATTTAAAGTGATGATCACTGTGCCTGGTGAGTTCGTAAAGAACAATCCGACCGATACTGTGATTCGAGTTCCATGAGTGATGAGTTTGCACGCGCTCATAGCGCCCCGAAGGAGTTTTGGAACGACGTAACCCATAGTGTTCAATGTAATTGATACTCTCCAAAAACAGAAACGAAATAACCCCAGCTAAAATGGCAAAGATCATCGCTGTTTGAGAAATGAAGAAAGCTACTGCCAACAGATAGATCGGTTGAATTAGGTGATACCAAAGCATGTCATTATAAAAAGAAAAGAACGAGCGATTTTTGGCTCGCAGCAGTTCCATTTGCTTCTTCCATGCATCAATATATTGTTTGCTTACTGAACGCACCCAAAAAGAATATACGTTTTGATTGTATTTTGCTGTTGCCCCATCTTCAGGGGTAGCAACTTTCATATGATGCCCAAAGTTGTGCTCGATATAAAAGTGCATATACAAACATGGGATGTATAAGATCTTACTCAGGCTGCGCTCAAAAAAAGATTGCCGATGACCGAGTTCGTGTGCAACATTGATAGCGTTGGTTGCCAATAATATTCCTGCAGATAGTGATAAACCAAGCCACTCCAGCGTTGTGTAGGATTGGGTGCTCACTTGAAAAAGACAGTAGGACAGCAACCCAAAAACAATTGGCAAATTGAGATACAACATCCAATCAAAAAGTTGATTGACAGCCTTGCTTTTTTGTTGGGTATCACTCAGATTGGTGTCATTTTGACCAAAGATCACATCAAAAAAAGGGATGACGACAAAGGCATAGATGACTGCTGCAAAGGTTCCCAATCCCGAAGACGAAAAAGAAACATATGCAGCCAAAGGAATAGTGTATGCAAATAAATATTTTAAATCTTTCATAGCTAAAAAAATAAAATAATGAGATAAATATAGGCATTTATCCTTTTCATAATCAGCTGTTTAACAATTCAACCCATTTTAGTCATAAAAAAAGGGTGAAACCAGTATGATTTCACCCTTATCTATTTGATTGTTTCTCAGTCTAATTTTTTACAATAAACTTGTGTTCTTTTGTGCTAGTATTTCCGAGCATGTCTTCTGTTTCAACCTTAACATCATACACCTTCGACTCGGTAAAGGTGTTTTTCTCCGAGATATCTAACGTACGTGGACTGGAGTATTCTGTCATCGGACCCCCATCAATAGAGTACTTGATGCTTTTGGTGCCTGTCTTCTCATCGGTTGCGCCGATGAACATGCGCACATAGTTTGGATAAACTGGTAGGTCATCTTCTGTGCCGATATTGTCCAGACTAAAGTTGATAAAGATCTCTGGCGGGGTGTTGTCGACATACACTCGACTGGTTTTGTTCTCTTCTTGATTGTTGACCATGTCTATAGAACTAAACACAATTTCTTTATGACCCTCTGTTGGGATCGTAAACTCATTGCCTGCTTGCACTTCGCCATTGACAGTCGTGGTGGTTGACTGCACTCCACTGTGCTTGTCACGAGGGATAATCGTAATCGGCGTGGTTTGGTTGATAAACAAAGTGTCTCTTGTGAAAAACTGAGGCTTACTATAATCAATCGATGTATTGGGTGCTTTGTTGTCCATATAGAAAGTTCTTGTTTCTTTTGCTTCCACATTGCGCACATTGTCTTCGCTATTGTAAGTTATCGAATGCAAACCAAGCTCGTTTGGCAAGCCAAAGGCAGTGGTATAGGTCTGTGCGTCTTGTTTGTTGATCGAAAAACTCGTTTTGGCAACACCTGCTTTGTTGTCTGTTGCTGGTAGCTCAAAGGTCGTTCTAGAGGAAACGTAATAATACGTTGCATCATGCTGATCGCCAATGACAACCAACTGTGTTTCTGGATTGATTTTATCAAGATAAAACATCAGTTCCTTTATGCTCTCCTCATTTTCCACATTGTCATCGGAATAAAATCGCAAGGTATGAGGACCATCCGATAGACCCGATAGGTCGATTGGACTACCATACACGCGCTGCGACATATCATCAATGGTGTAGTAGGTGCCCTTGATTCCAGAGAGATTGTCTGTCGACTCCAAACCAATATTAAACGTTGGACCTAAAATATTGTCGCCATACACATCGTAAAGAGTATAGTTCGACACAGGGGGTGTGAGATCCAACACAAATGATGACGTCTTGGTGTCTTCTGTATTGCCCACATTGTCTACCGAAAAGTAGTAGATCATGTTTTCACCTTCGGTTGTGACATCGAGAGGAGACACGTAGGTCGCATAATCCGAATCATGGCTTTTGAAAGTGGATTGTACGCCTGAGATCTGATCAGTGCTCGAAAGGCTATAGCTAAGCCCCTTGCCGTAGTAGTCAACGCCTTGGCTGCTGTAGCTAGGTGCACCACTAAATGTAATGCCTGAAACTGGTGCAATCCCATCGGCATGTACAGGAAATAAAACCTCCCGCTTGGGGGATGCGATTTTTTTGGTCTCTGGATCAACCGCCCATTTGGAACGAATGAAATTTACACCCTCAGAATCCAAATACATTGGAGAGCCGTCAGAAGGATTGGCAGGTGTGTCTAAAACAATTGGATCTGAACCATCTGGATTTGTGGAAATTGAAAGGTAGATTGGTAGTGCTTTGTTGGCATAAATCTTACCATCGTTTTGATAAAAAACAGACTCGAAGACAGGCCTGGTTGGCTCCTGTGCATACAAGTTGATGGAAAAAATTGATGTCAAAAAAAGGGAACCAAAAAGGTGTATGCGTCGCATGTTTGCATTTGTTTAATTTATATTTGAATCTTATAGAAGTCGAGATTACAGACCATTACAATCATCACTCACTTTGTTCCTAGCAGAAAGAAATGACTACCAAAGAAAGGCTGACAACTAAAAAGACCCAGAAAAATAAAAATTTGACTTTCATTTGCTTACAAAACTAAATTTACTAAAATTTATTTAAATTAGACTAAATTTATTTTTAAGTTAAATTGTCATTAAGATTATTCATATTGTCTTTTCTGTGTGGAGCATTCTTCGCGCAAGGAGCGTTAGATTATAATTACCAACTTGTATATGTAGATCACGAAAAGATTTATTACAGCATCATTCAAAATGATGGCGACTTGTATTTTGGGACTAATAAAGGGGTGTATGTAATTGATGATAACCTAAAGCTTGTTGAGCATGATCAGAGTGTAAAAGGTCCAATCAATATCAATCTAGGGTCAGATGACATAAAGATAAAATTTAAAAATGCCCCCGAAAGCCTGCCTCTTGGAGAGTTTAGTAACACAATTACGAGCATTCAAAGCTTTCAAAATTATGTCTATGTTGTGTCTAGAGGGGCTTTGTTTGTGTTTAAAAACAAATCGTATTCATTCAAGCCTTTTGAAAGTGTTCGAAGCATAACAAAAAACTATATAGGTAGTTATGGAGGCGTGTTTTTCAAAGACGAAATGCTGAGTTATCCTCCCTATACAAATGGACAAATCAAAGAGTATGATGATATTACTTTTATTTGTTACGATGGGTTATTTGCCATTGATGGTAATGAAAAAAAGATTTTATATGATGCGCCTGCTGGAAATCGAAAATATGGGGCTTTAAAAAATATTTTCAAACTACAAGACAATTCTTATATCGTCGTTTCAGAAATAGGGTTGTACCGATATCATTACAACGATAATCGTTTTGAACTGATCTATGAAAGTGGTGGCGCGCCTATCGTCCCAGTTCGACTCAATTTTCAAAATGGTTATGAGTTTAAACCTGGGTTTTGGTTTGGGCAAAACAACACTCTTTATAAAATTAATTTATCGACTTACGAAACTTCAACTATCTACACTTTTGACAACAAGATTGTGGATATTGTTCGGGAAAAAGATATCGTTTATGCGATCACAAACGATCAGCGTATTACAAGTCTTTATTCCGACAATCATCGGACTTTTGCTGTCAATACAGTTACATTAAAATCACAACCACACACGATAAAATTTGTCGATGATTATCTATTTCTGAGTGGAGACGATGGTCTTTCGATCTACGACATCGTTGGGGATCGACTTCACAACCTAATTGTTAGAGATGAATTCAATAGAGGTGCTATTTTCAAAAAAGATAATGTCATTTCTATTGGAAGTATTCATGGGGTTTATCAATTTGAAAACATCGACCTCGTGGTCGATACAATTTCGGGGGAGTCGTATGTCATAAATGAAAACCAGCAAGACAATATCTTGTTTATTGCTGTTGCCATTCTTCTTGGGTTTATAGGTTTGATTATTGTGCTAAAACAAAAAAGAAAGAGTTATAACAACCAGGAAATGGTTGCTGCTATCAAAAGGTATATTGACAGTAATTTACAAAAGGTGGATGTTGTATCTATTTCAGAAAAATTTAAAATTGACAATAACCTATTATATCACCTCGATCCTGACT
>ERZ802830.4820-NODE-4820-length-10597-cov-8.55009_pt1 | contig 10597 bp, 11 predicted proteins | sample MGYA00345654_ERZ802830 | MGnify/ENA primary metagenome ERZ802830 (study PRJEB30503, sample SAMEA104212375) | marine metagenome | biome: Westerlies Biome; feature: [SRF] surface water layer (ENVO:00010504) within the epipelagic zone...; material: water...
CAGCTGGTTAGAGCACAGCATTCATAATGCTGGGGTCGGTGGTTCAAGTCCACCCATAGCCACCATTCTCTTATAAGAATCTATTTCTTCCTTGCCACAGCAAAAATGATTGCTATTGAAACAAGTGCAATAACACCATCTTGGCCTATATCAGTAAGAATTTGTGAGAAGTTCTGATAGACAGCTCCAATAAAGGCAGAGTCAGGTCCGAATAAAACTCCTAAAAGAAGTGATACTGAAGTTACTAGCAATAGAACTTGGGTAAGCTTTTCTAGGAACTTCTGAAGTTTGTCAAAGTTAAAGTCAAAAAATTTCATGTTTAAAAAGCGTGAGGGCCTAAGCCCTCACACCAAATTAGTTTATTTTATCTTAAGTATACCCAATACAATGAGTAAGACGATCAATCCACCTAGACCGCCTGCACCTAACATATCAACATAACCCATAATTGTACCGATTACATCGCCAACAAACCAAACGTTACCGCCGAATACAATCCCAGCAACAATACCAAGACCAATGACGCTAACAAGAACGCCTGTGAGACCATCTACGAAGTCTCTTACAGTTTTCATAATACTATCCATATTTCCCCCATGAAATAGTTCAAGGATATGGTACAAAATCGACTATTTTTCACAAATTAATTTAAATTGTCATTTAACCACTAAAAATAAGGGTATGAGATAATATAAATCTGAATTATATATACTTTGAAGCCCTAAAAACCACTAGATATAGTGTTTTTGAGGGCAATCAATCACTAAAAAAAACTTTTGGTGACAGAATATTCTTAGGATCAAGAGATTTTTTTATTTTTTGAAGAAGAAGGTATTTGCTTTGGTATTCAGGAAAATCTGACCAAATATTTTTCTTTCGTTGCCCTATGCCATGTTCTGCACTTGGTGATCCACCAAAACCCTTTAGAAGAGAGTAAACATTTTTGATTAATTCTAGCTCTCGTTCCTTGGAAACAATATTTAGATGAATATTGCCATCTCCCAAATGACCAAATGAGTAAATTTCAGTTTGGCCTATCTCTTCTATTTTTAAGAGAAAGTTCCCTAACTGTTCAAGAGGAATACAAATATCCATCTTGTAAGCATTATTATCGGCAAGGATTACAGGGAGGTCCTCTCTCTTAGCCCAAGCCTCCTCAGCTTGTTTTGAATTAAGCAGCGAAATGTTGAGCTCTTTTTCTGCCAGACTTTCCAAGCATTGCTCAATTTCAGCTGAATTGCTTGAAGTAAGCTGCACCAACACAAAATATTTTGCTTCAGGATTGCTTCCTAATAAGTTCTGACAATTTGTATCCCAAAACTCTACTGAAGAAATTGCTTGCTTAATTTCTGGTTTCAATATTTCGTTTTTAATAACTTCTATATCATCTGTTTGAATTACCAAATCCTCTCTAATAGTTGGCTTTTCACATGTATTAAGCACAACTTCATAAATTATTCCAAGCGAGCCTTCTGAGCCAAAAAAGATTTCCATCAAATTTGGACCCGTTGAGTCTTTCTTAATCTCTTTTTGAAGTTCTAGTATTTCCCCAGTCGCTAAAATTACCTTCATTTTTGCAACATAATCTTTGGTTGATCCATATCTAATGAATTTTGCTCCAGCTGCATTTGTCGCAACATTGCCCCCTATTGAGCTTGAGGACGACGATGATAGCGAGATAGGCAATAATCTATTGTTTTCATCAGCTAAAGCTTTTGCATCATCTGTAATTGCTCCAGCTTGGCATTTAATTTGTTGTTTATCTGCCAACCATTCAATTTTGTTCATCCTTTCAAGGGAGATTACAATTTCTTTTTGCGTAGCTGTTGCTCCGCCACATAGACCTGTTCTACCTCCAGATGGGACTATTGGATAAGATTCATTGCTAGCTAAATTTATTAATTGAATTAGATCTTCTTCTGTTTCTGGAAAAAATATTGCTAATGGGTCTGGTTTGATGCCTTTATACCAATCGACTCCATATTTCTCAAAATACTCATCGCTGACTTTAACCTTTTTATCGCCAAACTTATTTACTAACTTATCTAAGACTTCACTCATTTCTTAAAAACATAAAAGTTTCTATATATAAAAACTGTTATAAAGCTAAAAATTGAGGCAACACCTTTTTGTATAAGTATATTTTCTACCCCAATCTTTATTAACAGTATAAACATTAGTGCTGTAATTACAGCTCCAATTACTCCGCCTAAGAAGTAAGCAAAAAACTCAATCGTTGGTTTGTCATTAAGCCATCCTTTTTGAAAAACATAGCGCTTAGCCAAAACAAAACTTACACATGTTCCTAAGAGGTAACAAAAAAAAGCAACATATGCGCGATTAAAATTAAAAAAATAATCAACCAAAAACAGTACTGTGAAGTCAGCAACAAATGCGACACCATTTGTGCCTGCGTATTTTGTAATTTTGATTATGAAGTTTTTCAAGATTTGGTAACTTCGGAGAAAACTTTAGCAATCTTTTCAATTCCCCAATCAAGCTCCTCTTTAGTTACAACCAAAGGAGGTGCAAATCTGATGGTATTTTCATGTGTTTCTTTACATAAGATGCCTGCCTCTAATAAAGTTTTTGAAAGCTCATTTCCTGATATGTATTTTTGATCGATTTCAACACCAAGCCATAAACCCATACCTCTAATCTCAACAATAAGTTCGCTATCGAGTACTGTCAGCTGTTCTTTAAAATAATCGCCCATAACTCTACTGTTTTCTATTAAATTTTCTTCATATAAAAGTTCAAGTGATCTTTTTGCCAGAGCAGAGGCCAGCGGATTGCCTCCAAATGTTGATCCATGAGAGCCTGTATCCATCCAGCCCAATACTTCTTCAGAGCTTAAAAAAACTGATACCGGCATAAATCCACCACCAAGGGCTTTCCCAAGAATTAAGCCATCTGGCTGTACCTCACACGAATTCTCGCCACATGAACATTGACCACATGAGTGTTGATATGCAAACAATTTACCTGTTCGTCCTAAACCAGACTGAATCTCATCAAGAATCATCAGGACATTGTGTTTAGTGCAGATTGCTCGGACCTCATTGAGGTAATTATCTGGCGGAACAATTATTCCACCTTCACCCTGAATTGGTTCGATAATAACTGCTGCTGTGTTTGGGGTAATTGCATCTTCAATCGCTTTGCTTGAACCATATTCTACTGCCACAAAACCTGGAGTATGGGGACCAAAGTCTTTTCTAGAATTTTCATCTGTTGAGAAACTAATTATTGTTGTCGTTCTGCCATGAAAATTTCCTTCAGCAACAATTATTTCAGCTTTATTCTCCTCAACTTTTTTTGTTCGATAAGCCCATCGTCTTGAAGATTTAATTGCAGTCTCAACTGCTTCTGCTCCAGAGTTCATTGGCAAAGCCATTTCAAACCCAGTCATCTGAGTTATTGTTTCTAAATATGGCCCAAGTGTGTCTGTATAGAATGCTCTTGAAGTCAAAGAGAGCCTGCTGGACTGATCATGAAAAGTTTTTAACAACACTGGGTGCGCATGGCCATGGCTTACGGCAGAGTAACCAGACATCATATCTAGATATTTTTTCTCACTTACGTCCCAAACCCAAACGCCTTTGGCTTTTGATAAAACAACTGGAAGTGGTTTGTAGTTGTCTGGCCCGTAAATTGACTCTTTTTTTATAAAGCTTTTTTGAATATCATCTAACACTGACATTATTTTAATCACAAAGCATAAGAACTGCTAGGGCAAATATGGGTATAAAACAATCAAGCAATCATATCTTCATGATCGAGCCAAAAACTTTTTTCATGAATCCTGAAACACTTGCCTCCAACCATTACCAAGATGGAGATGATGAAAATCCTGAACTCATTATGGCCCAAGCAAAGGATGAATTTTTTGCACTAAAAAATGCTATTGAACAGAATGGCGTTAATGTTACAAGCATGCTTGGCAGCGAGCTTTGTCCTGATCATATTTTTCCAAATTGGTTTATAACTTTTGAAGATAAAACTGCACAATTATTTAGTATGTGTGCCCCAAACCGAAGGTTAGAGAAAACACCGGAGATGGTTGGCTTTCTAAAAGAGCATTATTCTTTGACAGGCGATTTATCCAACTTTGAAAATGAAAATATATTTCTTGAATCAACTAGTAGCATGGTTTTTGATCGGGTAAATAAAATTGTTTATGCAACGCCTTCTCCAAGAACTAATGAGGAATTATTAAGAACTTGGTGTGCGGACAATGGATTTACACTTGTATGCTTCGAAACAGAAAGTCACACTGGAGAAGCGATCTATCACACTGATGTTCTGATGTATGTTGGCACAAGCCTAATTGGAATATGCTACGAAGTAATAAAAGAGGAGTACAGAGACATGGTAAAAGAACATGTAGAAACATATCATGATGTCCTTGAAATAACCAAAGATCAGATTCTAGATTTTTGTGGCAATAGTCTAGAGGCAAGAGATGAAAACGATAATCTCCATTTGATTATGTCTTCAAGAGCATTTCATGCGCATACAGAAGATCAAAGAAAAAAATTAGCTCAACATTTTACAGAAGTAATTCATGCAGATATTCCCACCATAGAAAAGTATGGCGGGGGGTCTGCTAGATGTATGCTTTCGGAATTATTCTGAGTCAGCAAATTCCAGTTTTACTTTGCCATCTCTTCTGATTTCAGTAACTTTAACCCTGATATTGTCACCTTCATTAATGACATCAGTTAAGTGTTCAAAATCCTGTTTAAATTGTGATATGTGAAGCAAGCCATCTTTTCCAGGCATAAATGTTACGAAGGCACCAAATTCAACTATTTTTGCGACAACAGCATCGTACTCTTTGCCTTCTTCAGGCTCAGCACACATGAGTTCAATTTTTTCCTTAGCTGCTTCTGCAACTGTTTTGTTTTCTCCAAAGACGCTTACACTTCCATCATCTTGTAACTCAATAGTTACACCAAACTCATCTTGTAGTCCTTTTATGGTTGAACCACCTTTTCCAATAACAACCTTTACTTTGTCCTTATGAACTTTGAATTTGCAGAAATATGGAGCCAAGCTAGTCAGTTCATTGGCTTTTGGCATAGCCTCATCCATGATCCCAAGAATATGCATTCGTGCATCGCGAGCTTGCGTAAGAGCTTTTTCTAAAATTTCTTCGTTTATTCCCTCGATTTTGATATCCATCTGTAAGCCTGAAACACCATTTTTTGTTCCAGCAACTTTAAAATCCATGTCTCCAAGATGATCTTCATCTCCAAGAATATCAGTTAAAACTTCAAAACGATCCCCATCCTTAATTAAGCCCATAGCAACTCCGGCTATGTTTTCTTCAACTGGCACACCTGCCGCTCTAAGAGCTAAACAGCCACCACAGACAGAAGCCATTGAGCTTGATCCATTTGACTCAGTAATTTCGCTTACAACCCTTATTGCATAAGGGAATTCCTCAAGTGTTGGCACTGCGAATCGAAGGGATCTTTTTGCTAACGCTCCATGTCCTATTTCTCTTCTCTTTGGACCCATTGGGAAACCTAACTCACCTACGCTGTAGCTTGGGAAATTATAATGAAGCATGAAGTTGTCTTTTGTTTCGCCAGCTAATGCATCCACGATTTGAACATCTTTAGATGATCCAAGTGTTGCAGTAACAATAGCCTGTGTTTCACCTCTAGTAAAAAGTGCTGAACCATGAACTGAAGGAAGGAAATTTGTTTCAATCGAAATGTCTCTGACTTCAGTCAAACTTCTACCGTCAATTCTTTTTTTCTCTGAAAGCACATTTTCTCTGACAACGTCCTTCTCAACTTCTTTAAACTGCTTCAAATAATCGTCATGCTTCTCTTCGTCTAAACCTTCAAGCAATTGATCTTTAATAGCAGAGATCTTCTCGCCACGTTCTTTCTTATCTACAGTTGTAAACGCATCTGCCAGTGCTGCTCTATGATTTGTATTAACTTCATCAAATACCTTTTGCTCTTCATCTGCATGAGCATTTACGTATTCTTTTCTTTCAGGAAGAACCTCATCTGCAAATTCATTGATTCCTTTAATAACAGACTGCGTTTCTTGGTGGGCAAATAAAATACCACCAATCATCAAATCTTCACTAAGCTCATTTGCATCAGATTCAACCATTAAAACTGCACTTTCTGTGCCCGCAACAACCATATCAAGATCTGAATTTGGCATATCAGCAAATGATGGATTCAAGACATACTCATCATCAATGAAACCAACTCTTGCCCCACCAATTGGACCATTAAATGGCACATCAGCAATAGACATTGCCGCAGAAGCTGCCAGCATGGCAACAACATCAGGCGGGTTTTCTTTATCCAGTGATATCAGCATGCAATTTACCTGGACCTCTTGAGTAAAGAAGTCTGGGAAAAGTGGGCGCAAAGGTCTATCAATCAACCTAGAAGTTAAAGTTTCGAACTCAGTAGGTCTTGCTTCTCTTTTAAAATATCCACCAGGAATTTTCCCAGCAGCATATGTTTTTTCTGAATAGTGGACACTCAATGGGAAAAAGTCACGTCTTTCCTCATCAGCTTTTGTTACTATGGCGCACATCACAACAGTATTTCCCATGGAGGCAATTACTGATGCTGTGGCTTGTCTTGCGATTTTGCCTGTTTCCAATACAAGTGTTTTTGATCCCATTGGGATCTCTTTTCTTACAATTTTTTTCATATTAATCTCTTAGTTTTAAGTCTTTGACAAGCTTTGTATAAGCTTGAAGATCTGATTTCTTTAGATATGTAAGCAATTTTTTTCTATCACTTACAATTTGCAATAATCCAGTTCTGGAATGATTGTCCTTTTTATGTGTCTTAAAATGACCCTGTAGGTCTTCGATTCTTTTTGTTAGAAGTGCTATCTGCACAGCTGTAGAACCGGTATCTTTTTCATCTTTACCAAACTTCTTAACAACTTCTAATGCTTCATCTTTTGTTAAACTCATATTTTCTTTTTCTCCTTTACGATAAAACTTTTACTGGCTGAACTTTCATATCTTCTTCAACCTTTCCAATACCTAAAAATTCCTCTTGGGCAAACACCATAAATTGGCCTGTTTTTGTATTATTTTCTGGTTCAACCTTTGAACCGTTTCGAAACTTATTTACCTCAGTAGAACTTATATTTATTCTTGGAATATTAATTAAAATTTCTTCAACCCGCTTAACATACTGCATTTTTGCTTGATTGTCCAAGTTTTTTAGGGCTTCAAAACTTATAGAATCATCTATCGATAAGTTGCCAAATCTAGTGCGTTTTAAATCAGATAACACTGCTGTTGTACCAAGCATCTTCGCAATATCACAACCTAGTGTTCTGACATATGTTCCTTTACTGCAATTAACTTGAATGGAAAAGTTAGGATAATCATATTCGATCAAATCTAAGCTAGTAATTTCTATTTCTTGTTCTCTTCGCTCAAACTTTTCTCCCTTTCTTGCCAACTTATACATTGGAACCCCTTTAATTTTTTTTGCTGAGTATTCGGGTGCTAATTGTTTTATCTTTCCTATGAAACTATGCAAAGCCATCTCAATATCATTGTTTGAAGGCTCCTCTGAGTTTGGATGATATTCAAGCTGGCCAGTAATATCTTCAGTGTTTGAAGATAACCCAAGCACAAATTCAGCCACATATCCTTTTGAATCATTTGCTATGTATTCAATAAAACGTGTTGAGCTATTAAAAAAAATAGGCAGGATACCTGTAGCCAATGGGTCTAATGTACCGCCATGTCCTGCTTTTTTAAATTTCAATTCTTTTTGCACATCTTTAATAGCTTTAAAAGATGTTACATTTTTTTCTTTGTTAAGAATTATTACTGACATTAATCAATTTCATCAATTATAGAATCAATCTTTCTTACATTGTCTAAATGATCATCGTAAAAGAACCTAAGCTCTGGAACTCTTTTTATTGGCAATGAATTTGATAAATCTTTTCGAATACGCCATGCATAATCATTTAGCAAAGCTTGAAGCTCTTTTTCATTAAGTTTGCTGTTTATGGTTGTAAAAAAAACTTTTGCTTTTGATAAATCTCGGGACGTTTCAACGTGGTTAATACTCATGAAACCACATTGATCTTTAAGATCTGAATTGATTATTAAATTAGCTATTTCTTTTTTTAAGTTGTCGCTAACTCTTATTATTCTGTCTCTCTCCATTAAAGCGATCTTTTCTCTTCTTTTTGTTCAAAATTTTCAATCATATCTCCAGGCTTAATATCAAGATAATTTTTGATACCAATGCCGCATTCAGTTCCATTTTGAACTTCCTTTACGTCATCTTTAAACCTTCTTAGAGAGTCAAGCTCACCCTCATGAATCACAACATTATCTCTAAGCACTCTGACGTGCTTCTCTCTTCTTACAAGCCCCTCAATAACCAGGCAGCCAGCTACAAGATCAAAGTCAGGTGATTTAAACACTTCTTTTACTTCAGCAGTTCCTAATATCTTTTCAGAGTAAATTGGGTTGAGTAGCCCTGACAGCAATCTCTTTATATCTTCAATCAGATCATAGATAACACTGTAATAACTAGCTTCAATACCCTTCTCTTCAAGAACTTTTTTGGCTTTATTATCTGAACGAACATTAAAACCTATGATTCTTGCGCCTGTTGTTATGGCTAAATTCACATCAGATTCTGTGATTCCACCAACACCTGAACTCACTATATCCACATCAACTTCTTCGTTGCCAATTTTTAAAAGAGAATTATTAATAGCTTCACTAGTACCTGCAACATCTGATTTCACAATAATTCTTAATTTGTTGATCTTTTCTTGGTCAAGTAAATCGAAGGCAGTTTGAGATGTCATGACATTCTTATCGTTTATGTCTTTGAGATACGAAAGCCTTGCATCTATGATTACTCTGGCATCTTTTTCATTGCTCATAACATTGAAGACTTCACCTGCAGAAACACAATCTTCAAGCCCTAACACTTCAACAGGTGTTGATGGGCCAGCTTCTTTTACTTGTTCACCGAGGCTATTTATAAGAGACTTGATTCGTCCTTTCTTTTCTCCTGCAACAACCGTATCACCAACCTTCAATATTCCTTTTTGAACCAAGAATGTGCCAAGAGGTCCTTTGAACCTATCTAATTGTGACTCAAGAACAACCCCAGTGGCATTGCCTTTTGTTGGAGCTTTCAATTCAAGCATTTCTGATTCAAGCTCAATGGCATCTAAAATATCATCTATCCCTTTTTTGGTTAGTGCTGATACCGGAATCATTTGTTGTTTACCGCCCCAATCCTCTGGAACAAGTTCATATTTGGCAAGATCACCTTTGACCTTTTCTACGTCTGCAGCATCAAGATCAACTTTATTGATGGCAACAATTATTGGGACCTCAGCTGCCTTTGCGTGTGTAATGGCCTCGATAGTCTGAGGTTTGACACTATCATTCGCTGCAACCACCAAAATTACAATATCTGTTGTGTTAGCACCTCTTGCACGCATTGCTGTGAAAGCCTCATGGCCAGGTGTATCTATAAATGTAACCTTTCCAGTTTTGGTTTTAACTTCATATGCCGCAATGTGTTGAGTGATCCCACCCGATTCACCATCCACAACATTCGTTGATTTAATTGCATCTAGAAGTGAGGTTTTTCCATGATCAACATGACCCATCACTGTAACCACAGGATGTCGTTTGGTTTGTGTTTCTTGATCAGAAAAACTTAATTCAACCTGCGGATAAGAAAGTTGCTCTTCGCTGAGTTTTTGTTCTTCTTCAAATTTAACTTGAAAACCAAACTCCTCTGCAACTAAAACTGCAGTTTCTTGATCAATCTCATCATTTAAAGATGCCATCTCACCCAACTCCATTAGTTTTTTGACAACCTCATTACCTCTGCGGCTTAGCTTTCTTGAAAGATCATTAACCCTAATTGAACCATTGATGTTTACAGTTTTCTTAGCTTTTGTATCTTCTGCTGGCTCTCTTGCTACCTTTGGCTTATTTGTGACTTTTGGACTAGGCTTAGATTCTTTTTTTGGTTGTGGTTGAGGTGAAGGAACTGGAAGTGCCACCTCAACAGCAGAAGTTGGTTTTGTAGGTGCATCTTTTGAGCTTCTAATGTAGGAGAGTAGTTTTTGTTTGTCTTCGGTTGATACAAGATCATTGATGCTTTTATGCGATAATCCCGCATCAATCATTTTACCAAGAAGGACTTCAGGATCTATCTTAAGAATCTCAGAAAGTTTTTTTACAGATATATCCATTTCTTATCCTCCTTAATTAAACCATGGCTTTCTAGCCTCCATGATTAGAGCTGATGCTTCTTTTTCCGTAACTTTTTCGCAAATTTCCATCAACTCACCAACGGACATCTCAGCTAAATCATCTAATTTTTTAAGATTGTTGGAGCTCAATGCACTAAGAACATCGTTTGTTATGCCGTTTAAGTTTACAAGCGCATCTTCCATTGTTGGATCGCTAAAATCATCATTGAAAGCATCTTGTAGTAATAGTTCATTGGCTTTATCAGTCACTTCACTTACTCTTTGTTGGGTTTTAAATATTTTTGATAATGTGTCTGCATCGACATCAACAACTTTTTCA
>ERZ802830.4821-NODE-4821-length-10597-cov-5.39812_pt1 | contig 10597 bp, 9 predicted proteins | sample MGYA00345654_ERZ802830 | MGnify/ENA primary metagenome ERZ802830 (study PRJEB30503, sample SAMEA104212375) | marine metagenome | biome: Westerlies Biome; feature: [SRF] surface water layer (ENVO:00010504) within the epipelagic zone...; material: water...
TGGGGTGGAAAGCACTTGTGTTCCTTTTCCCAAGCGACGAAATACGTATACGCAAGAAACTGAACCGACTCGAATCGCTCGTTTCTTATACTCCCAATACATCTCCTTTAGTTCATCTTGCCGCCGCCGGAGGAATCCTCGAAATGTTCACGCAGAATGCTGAATTGAATATTCAAACCGATTCCAGCACCTGGAATATCCATGGGCGGAATGAAATCAAGACTTCAGTGCTTTCTTCTCGGCAGCAGGAGCGTTCAGGCATGCAGGTAAGCATTACTGATCCTGTGTTTGAATTCGAAAAGAGAGGTTCTATCAGCACGCTGGCTACCGTCACTGCAAAATGGGAGAGCAATCCTGATACCATGGTCAGGATTCTGGAATTTAAGTGGGTTAAAGGAGAAAGAAACCAGTGGTTGATTTCATCGATAGAGACTCGAAAAGACCTCGAATGGGGAAACAAAATGTGAACTGCCCGATTGCCGAGGTAGGACAATACACAAGCTGGAAGAACAATTATAACGCCGGCTGACCAGAGGCAGAAAGACTCCTGTTCTTGGTTCAACCGGATAAAATCCGCAAAGATATCGCGCTAAGATTTGGCTGGTGCTTTAGCCGATTCCTTTTTTCGTTTGTTGTAAGCTTTGCGACGTTTGCGTTTTTCCATTTTATTGTGTTGTTTTCCCATAGTGTTATTGGTTTTGATGTTCCGAACAGTTTAAAGGACTATGAACAGACTCCAAGCATCAATCAACATCATTTTCACCGCTGTGGTCCTTTTATCCACAGGATGCCAGACGAATGGCATCTCCAAAGACAAAAAATACAGCCTAATAAACTTCCATTTAGAGTCCACTCCTGACGGTTCAGGAAGAACGGGATACGTGCCAGTCTATAGAGCAAACCCCCAGCAAATAGGCATCAGGAACGAGGCTTTTCTGGATGTCGTTTATATCACCCAAGCGCGTGTGGTCGAAGCGATCGGCGGGTTCAGCATCCGTATTCAATTCGATGAAATCGGCACTAAGCGACTTCAGACAATCACCACTTACAACCGCGGCAAGCGCATTGCCATTCATTCGAACTTTGATGACTCACGTTGGCTGGCAGCCCCACAGATTATGAGAACCATCACTAATGGTGTCCTCATTTTCACTCCCGATGCCACCCGTGAAGAAGCAGAACGAATCGTTTTAGGAATCAACAACGCAGCCGAAGAATTGGGTAAAGCCTATGTATTCTAGTCTCACGGCTTATTGATCGCGTTATGCAAAAATACGTCTTATTTCTCTACCTGGTATGGATCAGTCTGGAATCAGTGGCTGAACCCGTATTTAGAATCCCGACAATCAATGAAGCTTTGTGGGATGATTCTACTCAAGGTTACCAAACCTTTTTTGCGCCTACAAACAGCGGCAAATGGGAAAGCGGTCGATTCGGATGTGTGCGCTCAGAGGGTTGGAAATTCCATGAGGGCATTGATATTCTATACACTCAACAGGATCAAAAAGGGGAACCTAAAGACCTTATTTTCGCTGCAGCAGAAGGAATCGTTTGTTATGTTAATCACAAATCCGGCCTTTCGAATTATGGTAAATACATAATCCTTGGACACAAAATTGAGGGGCTTGAGATTTACACCATCTACGCCCATTTAAGCCGGATTGAGGATCAGGTCACTCCCGGCAGAAGGGTTGAAGCAGGGGCTCGTATTGCCACCATGGGACGCACCACGAACTCGGGGAGTATCGCACGCGCGCGCGCACATTTACACTTCGAAATCACACTGGTCATCAATGAAAATTTCGATCAATGGTTTCAGAAAAGAAACCCAGGTAGCACAAATGATCATGGCGTATGGAATGGCCGTAATTTTCTGGGGCTCAATCCTGAATCCATTTACAAGGAACAAGTCCGATTGCAGAAAAACTTCAGTCTTCGCGGTTTCATAAGGAATCAGGAAGCTTTATATACCGTATTCGTAAACAAAGTTGATTTCCCATGGATGCGCAGATATGTACCACTTGTCCAAAAAGATTCTGACCTCTCCGCGGAACAAATAACCGGCTACGAAATCACATTCAATCCCTTCGGCGTCCCATACCGATTAAAACCCTCAAAACGTGAACCCATGAAAAGTAATTCCATCGAACTGCTGCATGTCGAGGAAATCGTATATTCAAAATATCGCTGCCGAGGACTGATCAAAAAGCAAGGCAAGGAGTTCAAGCTCTCAAAATCCGGATTGGATCTAATCAAACTGCTTACTTTTGTTGAGTAAACCCAATGAGCTCTATTGAAGCTCAAGCAAGGTCTATCAACTGATCCAGTATTTTCTCATAAACGCGCACGAGTCGAACCAGATCATAGATGATGATATGCTCATCCACATGGTGACTTGTATCCCCTACTAAACCAAACTCAACCAATTCGCGGCTATGAGGAGCAATGAAACGAGCGTCGGAAGTCCCTCCTCCTGTTGATAAATGTGGTTCCTGACTCGAGAACTCGCTGACAACTTCACGGCAGATCTGAGTCAGTATACCTTGTTTAGTTTTGAATGGCTTTGCATCTGAGACACATTTCAGCTCGTAACGAAGCCCTGCGCTATCAAGCGTTTGCCGAATCGACGCGTCTACCATTTCCAAGCTAAGCCCCGGACCATGCCTAAGGTTGAACTGAACATTGAACTTGCCGGGAATCACGTTGGCGGCTCCCGTACCGGCAGCGACATTGGTAATTTGGAATCCAGCCGCAGGAAAATGTTCATCTCCTTGATCCCATACTCGCTCAGTCAATGATTGCAGTACCTTGAAGCTTTGATGCACAGGATTCATCGCTAGCTCGGGATAGGCGGAGTGCCCTTGCTTTCCGAGAAGTGTCAGGAACCCATTGATCGATCCCCGTCGCCCAACCTTGATGATGTCTCCAAATGTGGAAAGTGAGGTAGGCTCAGTCACCATGCAGTAATCAATGGTAACATCTTCTTTTTTCAAATAATCAAGCACATCCTGAGTACCGTGATTATTCACCGGTTCCTCATCTCCTGCGATGATGAAACCAATTCGAAGGGGCATCGGTTTCTTTTGTTTAATCAGGAATTGCTCTACTGCTATGACGGCAGCTGATAAAGGCCCTTTCATATCGGCAGCTCCCCTACCAAAAAGCTTCCCCTCTCTGATTTCTGGTTCAAAAGGGGGTGAAGTCCAATCATTCGCATCCCCTGAAGGTACGACATCCGCATGTACGGCAAAAACCATCAGCGGCCCCTCTGTGCCATAACATGCCCAGGTATTCAGCACGCCGTCCACATCAACGGCCGTGACATCAAAACCTTTGGTTTCCAGGCGCTTTCTTAGCAGCAATTGAGCGCCAGCATCATTGGGAGCTATGCTGGCACAGCGAATCAAATCCTTTGCCAACAAAGTGGCTGGATGCTTGGAAGGATCATTATTTTCAGAACTCATTTATCGTGATCACCATCATGCCGGTGCTCTCTTAAAAAAACGATGCAAAATTCTATTTTAAAGACTTGCCAAATCCCACTCTCCTGTCTCAAATACTTCTCCGCAACGAAATGCGCGGTTAGCTCAGTGGTAGAGCACCACACTGACACTGTGGGGGTCGCTGGTTCGAACCCAGCATCGCGCACCATTTTTTGAAAAGGCATTTACCTCTTCCCATCAGATACTTACAATAATACCACACCCGCGATATTACCGCATTCTCTGGGCACTGTTTGACACCCTAAAGCGCACTAATTAGGCTTTATATGTGGCGCCAAAGTGACAGCAAAGAAGATGCTGTGGGAAAAATCAGGCACCTCCTCAAGAACGGTAAGAATTGCTACGAAGTAGACCTCGGTCTGGTGGGCGGCAAGAAGCGGCGCCGGTATATTGGCAATATCTGCGCAGCAAGAGAGGTGCTCAAGTCTCTGGAGAATGAACGGCTTGAGCTGGGACGGCAGTGGAAGGGCCTAGAGCCCCAGTCAAAATGGTCAGTGCTAGAGGTTCTCGAGGAAATTAAGGATAGCAGTCTTAGCGTAAGAGAGGTCTAGGACACCTATAGGTCCACCTACTCGGAACGCTCGGACACACTACTTGAAGAGGCCGTTGAGGAGTTGGACTAGACCAGAGCGATACACAGATCCTGACTGTCGGGCAGTGTCAGGATCTCATCAAGGCATCAAGGCAGATCGATGAGGACTTCCTCCCCTACCTCGCCCTTTCCCTGTTTGAGGGGATACGTCCCGAGGAGTGCAACCGAAAAGCGATTGAGGACATTGATCTAAAGAGGAAACAGGTAACGGTATCAAGCAGGGCGGCAAAGACCCGCAATAGGCGCATTGTGCCGATGCTCCTGCCCGCTTTTACGATCCTCAGGAATACGCCAGAGTCAAGGTGTCTAAGCTGGAGAACTAATTTTAGGAGGCGAAGGAATGCCATCCGCCGTGAAGCAAAAATTCATGAGTGGCCCAAAGACGTTCTCAGGCACACGGCGGCCACCCACTTCTACAATTTATATGGAATGAACGAGGCAACAAAGGCCCTAGGGCACTCCTCCGCGATCATGCTTCGCCACTACCGACAGATACAGAGCAAGGAAGAGACTCAAGCGTGGCTGAGGCTATGAGACTGTAATCCCACACGCGCCCCCCCACCCTAGTTTCATTCTTTGCAAGGCCTTTGGCGATTGGTAGCTTTACCGCAAATTAACTGACTGCACTGCACGACTTTCAATTATGCTTGAGAGGGTATTTCTAAGAAAATCATGAAATCTTATTTCAGACTTATGCTCGGCAGAAAAAACGTTCATGCCGATACCTGCTTCACTGGCGGATTCATGGGATCGGACTTTGGGATTGCGGAGGATCTCAGCGACAATCTCCCCGATAGCTGGAGGCCGTTTAACAAGCAGTTCATACCAAAGTTTCTGGAAACTCACCACGGCAAAAGCAAGGTTGCAGCAGGTTGACCTCGATTACCATTCCGGAAAGTGTCACCAGTATTGATGATAGTGCTTTCGAGAACTGTTCTGGCCTCACCTCGATTACCATCCCGCAAGCATATCACAGTGAAGACGAAGCAAGCCGCCTAGGCCTCGATAAATGATGGCCCGACGGCTTTTCTCTGCCTGCTAGCACAAGGAAGTAAACAAGCCAAAGCATCCGCCTACCTCCTACTCAAGTAATCCTGCGCTTTCTCCACTGAGCTGAACACACGCTCCAGTGGGCTTGATGTCAGTCAATCACAAAGCTAAGATCTTCTCATCAGAATCAAGCTCAGACATACTGTTGCTGCGCTTCTCGTGGTTGCTTCTTACTTCGGATTTGCTCAGTATTTCCTGCCCTACCCAAGACCAGACACACGAATCATGCTCTTTCAAAGGGATGAATCTGATGATTGAATACAGATCGTTTTGAGTATGGATGAGCAAACGATGGTGCTGATTCACACCGGAATCGGATTAGTCATCATAGTGATCACAGCGCTGATTACTTGGCATGCTCCGGGCCGCAAGTGACTCGTAAAAACTGAACTCAGGCTTTCGCACACCGAGTTCTCCACCGCTTTTCATCAGACGAATACTCTTCGGCACCAAGTCCGCGCAAAGCCCGTCAGACAAGCCCAAGGAGTTCCTGAGGGTCGTTGAGGAATAAGCTGCCTTCGTTACAGAAATGTCACTAGGGAAAGCTGCCCCCCCCTGCTAATGTCCGTATCCCCACTATTCAGAACCAAAGATAGTGTCGCGTTAGGTATACGCTGAGGGCGAGAGGCAACACCTCTCGCTCAAATACCTTGGAGGGGTGCAACATTTTAAATCTTGGGCTGTCTCACCCTCACCCCTTCTGGCCTGTTCCTAGCCAGTCCTTCCACCCTAGCCAACCCGAGTTCTTGTAAACATGCTGTGGAGCCTTTGGGATACTCGAATGCAGAAGGCTTGAATTAGAAAACTCTCCCCATTCCTCTTTAGTTCTAATTTTAGACATCCTCGCTAGTTCCCTAGCCTCTTCAAATACCGGAAATTCTTTATCACGGTTTGAAACATTGCCAGTGCCAAGCCAGTGACCAAGACCACGCCAGCCTTTATTTTTATATATCTTTTGGAGGTTTGCCGTTATGTCCAGCGGAAGTTCACCTGACTTGCAATAGGCCTTCCATTCTTTTTCGATTTTGAGTGTTAACTTCCTCATGAATTGAACCGCCATATCATGTGAGCGATATTCCCTGCGTCGTGCAGCCAATTTGCCAGTACCTAACCAGTCCCATGCTATCTCAAAACCAAAGTCTCAGTAGTCAACTGACCCTGCATGTCGCAGATGCTCATGATGTAGTTGGTCTTGAGGTCGAGGGTTTGATCCCTGAAGGAGGTGACGACGGGGCTTCCCCAAGGTTGAAGGAGAGTCTGCGCTCGACTATCAACGTTCAAGCAAATCTTGAGGAAAATCCTCCCTTTCACCTGCACAATAAGCCTCACCAAATGTCATCGGAAAATCGTCCTCATCATAACCATGATACTCGCCAGCGCTTTCGGGAGTGATACCCATATCTCTAAGCTCTGCAACCTTACTGGGAATAGGACAGCGTGCCTCTAGGTATCGCCAGACATCTTCAGGGGTAAACCCTTTCCTAATCCAATCCTGAGCGGTTTTCTCTGGTTGTAGATTTGTTACCCATCCTTCAGTGAGAGCATCGTTTCTGTTACGTTTTTTAGGTACTTCTGTTACTTCTATTGGGTTGGGGTGGATCTGTGTTTACAGCTTTAGACTCAACGATAAGTTCAGGGCGTATGTTTGAACTTGATAATAAATCCATTTCAAATGGGTGGATCCGTCATGGGATCAAATCCTTCCTCATCGCAGGAATGGCCTCCGCTTCACTACACGCCGCTACGGTTAACGTCACCGTGCGCGTGGAGAATTTGGCACCAATAAACGGTACCTACCTCACTCCTGTCTGGGTCGGTTTTCACAACGGATCCTTCGATCCGATTGAAATCGGCTCCGAAGCTTCTCCCGGATTACAACAGTTGGCTGAAGACGGGAACACGTTGCCTATTGGCGATGAGTTCCTGGATCCCGAGCTGGGTGCGGGCGTGGTCAATGGGACGATTTTCAGCGGTGGTGACATCCCCCCCATCGCGCCTGGGGCTTCTGCTGAACTCACTTTTTCAGTGGACAGCGATGCCTTTCGTAGCCGCTATCTGAGTTTTGCCAGCATGGTGATACCGAGCAACGACGCGTTCATTGCAAATGACGATCCCACCGCCATCCCCGTTTTTGACGCACAGGGTCAATTCGTCGGAGGCAGTTTCTTGGTGAATGGTTCGGATGTATTGGATGCGGGTTCCGAGGTGAATGACGAAGCGCCAGACAACACTGCTTTTTTGGCTCAGTCCACACCAAATACAGGTGATGATGAATCGGGCACCATCCAGGTGCACACCGGTTACAAATCGGTCGGCAGTGGTGGAATCTTGGATCACGCCGATTTTGGAAGCGCTGATTTCAAGGCTGATGGTTATCAGGTCGCACGTATTTCCCTCACTGCCAGTGAACCAGAACCACAGAAACCCCCAACCTTTGAGTTGGGAGAGCCGGTTGTTCTCCAGAATAACTTCGGTGACCTGATCACCACGGGCGCCAATCTTGCTATCAACCAAGATATGCCTGAAATCCTGTTCACCACAATCGACACCAGCAATCCGGATGGTTTCATCGATCCGATCACCGATGATATTGCCAATTCGGCATTGATCGGTTTCTTTTATGATCCCAGGACACTGGAACCCATTTCGGAGGAACCCTTCATTATCATGGGCAATCCTGAAGGCAGTTTTGATACACACGATGTCAAATACAATCCGATCAGCAAACAATACGTCGTGGCGGGTAGCGCCAAAAATTACCCTCCCAATGGCGTTCAAACGACCCTCATTGCATTGGTCAACCCAAGCACAACGGCTGATTCCGACCGTATCGCCAAGGCGTTTGTTTTTGATCCGGACACAGACCAGTCCTACGACGACGTTTCCCTGGCGGTGAGTTCCAAGAATGGAAACATCCTTTATGCCGGTGAACGTAATTTTCCGGGTGAAGGTGAAGGAGCCATTGGTGTGTTGTTTGATCAGGATGGCAACCTGTTGACACCTGAGTTCGGAAAGCTCGATCAGATCCAGCCAGCGGGTGATGAAGATGATCCGGATGTGGTTTACCTGGAGAATAACGATGTTTTTCTTTATGTCACCAATACCGACGGAGGCGTGCTTCAGAATCGTATCACAGGATCCGTGATCCAAACCACACCGTCCGCCGAAGGCGAACTACAGTTTGGGGAAGAACAAATCCTCGGGGCATCTCGACGTGCCATTCGCCAAGGACATCCTGCGGCGTTCGAAAATCCATTCAACGACGAATTGATCGGTGCCTTCGACTATGGTAACGGAAGCGACGGTGGGGACATCTTCTACTTCAACATCGGACAATCTCCTAATTATATCCTTTCGCAAGCACGCGGTCAGGTACCTTATTTTGAAGCCACCGGGAGTGATCCTTACAATCACCGTCACCCACAGTTCGCGGCTGATCCCGGTAATGGAGTACTGGTCATCGGTCAAAACGCACATTCCAGTGGTTCGAATCTGCCATCAGGATATGCGTTCATCATCTTGGGACCTGATGGGCTCGTGCTTCCAGGTCGATCGGATGAGCATAACGGATTCCATGCCTTTGTGGAGAACAACAGCAGCATCAGCAATGGGGCGAACAATCATAATGTGAAGTATGATCCGATCAGTGATTCCTTCATTGCAATCTATGCTGATGGCAATGAAACCTACGCTGTCAAACTGACCATTACATCTGATCACTTGCCAGCCGTGACGGAACTCGGTCCAGTCACCATCCAGAGAGATACGGACAACATCACCATCACTTGGGAAGGCGGAATCTTACAACGCGCAGAGAACTTGACAGGCACCTTCGAAACCATAACGGGTGCGACCAGCCCTTACACGGTCAATACGGACGGTTCGCAGGCCTTTTTCAGAACAGTTGCTGAGTAACAGCCCAACCCTTTTGCAACTACCGCATTTAATCATCACACGTAAGCAGCCTTCTCCACTTGGGGGAGGCTGCTTTGTTTTTGTAGCAGAACTTCACTTTTGCCATGTCCAATTTTTTGGGATCAGGTCAATATTTCTTTTGATTTTACACAATTCTGTATCCAATCTCTCTTTGACGTTGTTTATCTATAGAAATTGTCTATTTGGACTTTGTTTCTGATAGCTGCAACTTCAGCAAATGCTGATTTGGTTCCAAAGAAATTATGGGAATTCGATTTTAAGGAAAAAATTGGAAACTTCTCAAACAATATGGTTAGGCATATTTACATAATCATCACCCTATATTCGGCTATTCTTTACATCAAAAGGTAAAATAGGAGAATATAATTATGCATTGTTGCAATGTTTGACGTACTTCATTGAGCTGACGTTACACTCTTATTTAAACAAATACAAATTAGATGAAGATTAGAAATATTGCCGTTGCGGGTGTCGCATTTCTGATAATGTCTTGTAGCGCACAGGATTTAAGGGATGTCATCGTTAGCCACACCGACGACCAAGGAATCCTTCAACTTTTTCGAATGAAGGAAGACGGTTCTAATAGCTTCCAATTGACATATTCAGAGACTGGTTGCCGCATGCCCAGTGTCTCACCTAATGGTAAACATCTGATATATGTTGAAAAGGTCGGGCACAGTCTTGCAATATTATTGTCGACCATTAACGGGAAGGATTCTCGTGTTCTTATAAAAGATGGAATCAACCTATATCCCTCTTGGGGTTCGGACTCTAAGCATATTGTTTGGATGAAATCGCTGACGGGTACAAAACTACAGGATCCAGTTAGCAATAGTCAGATTCATATTATGGATATTTCAACGAAAAATACCCGAAGAATGTTCAGTGATCCTGAGCAAACGAAGTTTAGTAACGGTATGCCCTCGTTGTCTCCAAATGGAAATAAGGTTGCTTTCGTCTCAGATCGGAGCGGAATTTTTAGGATATGGGTAAGCAATGTTGACGGGAGTGAGGCTAGACAGATTTCGATACCACCGTTAGAAAAACACGAGAAACTTGGTTTGGCTATCGAACAAAAAGTCCCGGCATGGTCTCCAGACGGTCAATGGATTGCGCATTGGGAAGGAGTGGAGATGATTCATATGAGCCAGTTTACTGGTGTAAAAAACCTTCAGCGCGATCAGCAAATATCTGCCACATTTCATGTCTGGGTTGTAAGCCACGATGGCAAACAGCGAAGGAGGGTAGGACATGGCGATGATCCGACATGGTCTCCTGATGGATTCGTCACCCGAGCATTCCCTGATCAGAAAATAGGTGGCCCAAGGGTCGTAGTTAAAACTCTTTCGGGAGAAAAGGATCTCTCGATTGTTCCTCACAGAAGAAATTGGGGGAGATTCGCTTGGATTCCAAAAAGCTCACGTAAATAACAGTGATTCTTCATTAAGATTTTCCCAGCGAAAAAGCTGAAATAAATGCCTATCCTCCTCGCAGCATCCATAACTGGCGGGGGAAC
>ERZ802830.4823-NODE-4823-length-10593-cov-27.6376_pt1 | contig 10593 bp, 9 predicted proteins | sample MGYA00345654_ERZ802830 | MGnify/ENA primary metagenome ERZ802830 (study PRJEB30503, sample SAMEA104212375) | marine metagenome | biome: Westerlies Biome; feature: [SRF] surface water layer (ENVO:00010504) within the epipelagic zone...; material: water...
ATTATGGTTTTGGACAACCTGCAAATGCCAACACGGCTGAGAATAATATGATGGGCGGCATTACGGTATATGCCGACAGCATACATTTTAGTTTAGACAACCCAGCGACGCTTAAAAAATTAGATTATGTCCAGTATCGCGTAGGTGCAAGATATAGCTCTGTTGAGCAAACATCTAATAACGGAACGGGTTATACTTCAGCAGCCTCACTCGATTACCTGTCGTTAAGTGTGCCAACAAAGTTTTTTGCATTTAGCTTTGGATTAAAACCAAAAACCAGTTTGGGCTACAGAATGAGTGTAACAGGTCAGTTGGATGACTTGGACACAACAACTTTTTACGAGGGCGCGGGTGGTGTAAACACAACTTTTTTGGGGTTAGCTTTATCTCCATTTAAAGGATTGAGCTTGGGAATTATGGCAAACTATAATTTTGGTTTCACCGAGAAAGTTTTTACCCAAAATATATCCGGCGTACAACTTGACACTCAGATTCTCACACGCTCAGAACTGAGTGGTCTTAACTATGTGTTTGGGGCGCATTACGATAGGCGCATTAAATCAAAATACACCTTACAGCTTTCAGCTACCTACACGCCACAAACTTCTTTGGAAAGCACAAACACTCGAACTGTTTCTTCCATTTCAACTACTGGGGGTTTTAGCTCACAAGAAACCATAGACTTGGGCAATTTGGCCAACACTTCAAATAAATTTTCATCTGAAACAAATTTGGGAGCAGGTTTTGGTGTTGCACACAAATGGTTTGTTGGATTCAACTACTTGAATACCTCAAAAGGAATAACAAACCCATTAGAATCGAATGCCAACGTCAACTATGAAGCAACCTCAAGGTTGTCTGTTGGTGGATTTTATATTCCAAAATACAATTCGTTTACAAGTTATGTTAGTAGGATGGCTTATCGGGTCGGTGCTCGTTTTGAAAAAACGGGTTTGGTGCTAAATAACCAACCCATCGAAGATTTTGGCATAACCTTTGGGCTAGGTTTGCCAGTAGGCGGTTTATCAAAGATAAATATTGGAGTGGAGCTCGGACAACTAGGAACCCTAGATGGCGGGTTAATTAAAGAGAATTATGCCAATATCATGCTTGGCTTTTCGTTGAGCGATGTTTGGTTTATAAAACGTAAATACGATTAATAACTGATATGAAAAATAGAATACTACTTTTAATGATGGCGAGTGGTCTGATTGCGACGGCTCAGTTTGATAAAAGTTCCTGCCCCGCTAACTTGTCAATTTTTGCCGAGTTTGCAAAGGTTAAAAATTACGATTCGGCTTATCAGCCTTGGCTTGAGGTACGTAACAATTGCCCTGAACTAAATGTGGCAACCTTTAAGTATGGCGAGCGCATACTTAACCATAAACTCAAGAATGCAACAGACGATAAGGCTGCACTTCAGGCCTCACTGATATCGTTATACGATGACTGGTTAACGTATTTTCCCAATACCAAAAGAGGTGTGAGTGAAGTGGGAAAAATCCTTTCTTCCAAAGCACAGGCTATGGTAGACAACAAGCTAGGCACCAAGCGTGAAGCTTATGAAGTATTTGATCAGGCGTTTACTCAAGACCCAAAAAGCTTTACAAGCCCAAAGCGCTTATATACATATTTTAAAACGTCCTATCAGCTTTATAAAGAAGGCGATAAGACCGCAGAAGTGCTTTTTGATAAGTACGAGGAGGTTTCAGAAAAATTTGCGCTAGAGCAAACCAATTTGGCTAAAAAGTTAGATGTGATTTTAAAGAAGTTGGAGAGTGGAGAAGCATTGACCTCTAGAGAACAACGCAACAAGCGTGTTTATGAGACCAATACGTTGGCATTTTCAACCTATGCTGGCAACCTTGACGCCATGATATCAAAGGAGTCTAGTTGTGAGAACCTCATTCCGTTATACCGTAAAAACTTTGAGGCTAACAGATCGAACAGCGTTTGGCTTAATCGTGCTGCAAGCCGTATGGATGCTAAAGAATGCTCTGATGATCCGCTGTTTGTGGAATTGGTGGAGGCGCTACACGCCATTAACCCATCTGCTAACTCTGCTTATTACTTGGGTATATTAAAAGATAAAGCAGGTGACAGTAAAGCTGCCTTGGCTTATTATGAAGAATCCTTGACACTGGAACAAGACCGGTATCGCAAGGCAGACATTCTTTATAAAATTGCTGTAAAGTTTAAGAAAAGTGGCCTGAGGAGTAAATCTAGATCCTATGCTAGTAAAGCGCTAAAAAACCGTCCTTCTATGGGTAAAGCTTATATGCTTATCGCAAGTTTGTATGCAGCTAGTGCAAACGATTGTGGCAACACGCAGTTTGAGAAACGAGCGGTTTATTGGTTGGCTGCAACAACAGCGCGTAAGGCTGCTACTGTAGACTCTGGTGTAAAGAAAACGGCACTTAAATTAGCGGCCAGCTACGAAGGCAGAGCACCAAGTAAAACAGACATTTTTACTGAAGGCAGAGCAGGAGAAACCATAAGTTTTTCATGTTGGATCAACAATAGCGTAACGGTTCCGCAATTGTAAATGAAGCGACCAGCGCACTTTTTAAAGTTTATGGCGGTGCTTATCGCACTGGTTAGTTTGTCGTGTAAAGATAATTTTGCACAACTCAAAACCATTAGTCAGTTTGATGCACTTCCTATTGGCGAGGCAGATACGATTCGCGTTGTTTATACCGAGCTTGCAAAAACCATAGCTGTATTGACGGCACCAAAGAATATAGACTACACCAATCAGCTTTTTCCGTATTCTGAATTTCCCAATGGGGTACAAGTGGTTTTATATGACGAAAACGATAAGGAAACACACGTAAAGGCAGATTATGGCATCATGTATTCAAAAACGGATCTTGTAGACCTACGCGGCAATGTTTTTATAACCACGCCCGAAGGTGCTGTGTTAAATACCTCCCAGCTGTATTGGGATATAAACAAAGAGTGGGTTTTTACAGAAGAATACTTTACCTTTAAAAATGAAGATTATGATATTGCTGCCAACATACTGGATGCCAGCAGATCGTTTGATAAAATAACCACAGGCCCACTTGTTGGGAATGTACTAGTTGAAGAAGAAGAATTATGATAAAGTTTTACCGCATATCCGAAATTATATACCTCGTTTTTGGAGGATTATTTTTATTTCGCGCCATTAACTATTACGGAACAGAAGATGCACGTACACCTATAGATCTTGCCATCACAGGTGTTGCTGTGTTTATGTACTTCATTAGAAGACGTTACCGCAAAAAGCTTGAGCAGCGTAAGGACCAATAACACATATGACAATAGAGATTAGCGTTTTAGTGACAAGTCTTTTGTTGTCGGCGTTTTTTTCGGGAATGGAAATTGCCTTTGTTTCTTCAAACAAAATCAGGCTTGAAATTCAAAAAACACAGAAGAAAAGCTTTGGCACTCTTCTAAAGACTATTACAAAAAGTCCTTCTCGATTTATTGTTTCCATGTTGGTCGGGAACAACATAGCATTAGTAGTTTACGGTATTTACGCCGGGGAGCTCATTGTGCAGGAATTGTTTCCTGCATATGAAAGCTACCCCTCTCTGCCGCTTCATATTATATTTTACCAAACACTGATATCAACGGCCGTTATTCTCATAACAGCCGAGTTTTTGCCGAAGGTATTTTTTCAAATCTACGCCAACAGATTTTTAAGCGTATTTGCGCTTCCAGCCTATATTTTTTACCAATTGATGAAACCACTGAGCTGGGTGGTGATGCGATTTTCAGACGTTATACTTCATCGATTTTTTCGATTGCAAAAGCAAGAAGACCCTATTGCCTTTAGTAAGGTTGAATTGGGTGATTTTGTGTCGGAACAGATAGAAACAACGAGCGATGAAAATCAAGATGCAGAACTGCAATTGTTCCACAATGCCCTTTCTTTTACCAATTTAAAAGCGCGAGAAGTAATGGTTCCTAGAGCTGAGATGATTGCTGTAGATCGTTATGAAAAGCCCAAAGACTTGTTGGATATTTTTTCATCTACTGGATTTTCAAAAATTTTGATTTATGCACAAAGCATGGACAACATCATTGGATATGTTCATGCTTTTGATATGTTTAAAAAGCCAAAATCCCTTCATGCCATCATTAAGGCCGTGGAATGGATTCCCGAAACCATGAGCATCCAAGATGTCTTTAATCAATTGGTTAAGAAGCGAAGAAGTGTTGCTGTGGTTTTGGATGAATTTGGTGGTACGGCAGGAATGCTAACATTAGAAGATATTGTGGAGGAATTGTTTGGTGAAATTGAAGACGAACACGATACCGTTAGCAATGTTTCTATTACACACGACGACGGCTCTTTTACATTTTCTGCACGTTTGGAAATAGATGAAATCAATACGGAACACAACATTGAACTGCCCGTTTCTGAATCCTACGATACACTAGGAGGGCTAATTGTGCATCATACAGCCGACATACCAACTGAGGGCGAACGTGTTTCTATTGAAGGATTTACCTTCGAAATGTTAGAGGTTTCTAACACAAAAATAGATTTGGTGCGTATATACCCAGAATAGCATTTTAAATTCACCTTTTTAATTGTATTTTCGCAAGCAGTCCAAAAATAATAACCATGGCTATTTTAGGTAAAATCAGAGAGCGTTCAATTTTTTTAATTTTCATTATTGGAATGGCGTTGCTGGCGTTTGTTTTCACAGGCGTTTTTGACGGCAACAGCACCCAAAGTCAAGAACCGGTACTCGTTGTTGGTGATGCTGAAGTTGGTATTGATGAATTCAGTCGTCAAGTAGATTTTGCCGAGCGCAGCTACCGTATGACTTCCATGCAAGCAGTTAATTTTGCTTTTGAGCAAAGCACCAATGCCAAAGTCTTTGAGCAAACATTTGAAGACCTGGGACTTGAGGTAGGAAAAAACCACATAGAATTGTTTCTGAAATCAGACCCTAATTTTTCATCAGACCCTCAGTTTGTGGATGAAAACGGCGCATTTGACCCACAACGCTTCACAGACTTTATTCTTGATTTACGTCAAAACAACCCACAGGGCTTTGAGCAGTGGAAAGCTCAAGAAGGCTCCATTAAAAATAACATCCGGGTAGAAAACTACCAAGACATGGTCAATGCAGGAATCAACGTAACAAGCTTTGAGGCGCAACAAGACTACGCATTACAAAACGACCTTGTAGACATTGAATATGTGCGCATTCCTTTGACCACAGTTGCCGACAGCTTATTTACGGTTACAGATAAAGATATTGAAGCCTATATAAATGAAAACAGTACAAGCTACGAGCAGGATGCCTCAAGAAGTGTTCGTTACGTTCAATTTGATGTGGTTGCTACACCTGATGATAAATTAAGCATTGAAAATGAATTGCGTAATTTGTTAACCGATAAATCTATATTTAACGAAGTTTCTAAGCAAGAGGAAATCATTCCTTCGCTTGCCAATGTTTCCGATACTGCCATAGCTTCATATGTAAGTGAATACTCTGAAGTGCCTTACAGCGATGCTTTTGTTAGCGAAACTGAGCTTTCTGGCAACTATGCAAGTACGCTATTTAAGCTTTCAAAAGGCGCAGTCTTTGGGCCCTATGAAGACAATGGTTACAGCAATTTGACCAAAATGATTGCCAAGAAAAAGAACGGCAAGGCGAAAGCACGTCACATTTTAGTAGCTTTTGAAGGTGCGGCACGTGCTCAGGAAAGCGTTAGCAGATCAAAAGCTCAAGCTAGAAAAGAAGCCTATGCTTTATTGCGAAAAGCACGAAGCGGAAGTGACTTTGCACAACTTGCTCGCGAAAATTCAGACGGCCCATCTGGACCAAATGGAGGTGATCTGCCAGAATTTACTAAGGAAGAGATGGTAGCGCCATTTAGCGATTTTGTGTTTAGAAACCGCAAGGGTGCTAAAGGGGTTGTAGAAACGGAGTTTGGATATCATGTTATTGAAGTTTTGGACAAAAAAGACGTGGTTAAACTGGCCACGATTTCCAAAAAACTCATTCCTTCTGATGCCACGGCAAACCGAGTGTATACAGAAGCATCTCAATTTGAGTTTGATCTAAAAGAAACCGACTTTGAAGATTTAGCCAAACAAAAAAGCTTGGCTATTCGTGAGGTTAACGATCTTAAAATTTTAGACGAATCATTTCCTGGTTTAGGCAACCAACGTCAGGTTGTACAATGGGCTTTTGAGGAGGACCGTAAAGTTTCTGATGTAAAACGCTTTTCATACAATACAGATAGTTTTCTTATTGTTCAGGTCATTTCATCTAAGAATGAAGGTCTAGCTTCAGCAACAGATGTCGCAGCCGCTGTAACCCCACTTGTTTTAAACGAAAAAAAGAAAGCTTATATAGTTGATCAAATTGAAGAGTACTCTACTTTAGAAGAGGTTGCCAATCAATTTGGACAAACACCAAGTACGGCCAAGGCCATGAACAGATTTACGGCTATGTTGGCTGGCGCATCAAAAGAACCTAAGGTTATAGGCGCTGCCTTTAGCATGACTTCTGGAGCACTATCGGAGCCAATTGCGGGTAATACTGGCGTTTATGTAGTGAAGGCTACAACAACAACGCCTGCAACAGCTTTACCAAGCTACGCTGGGTATAAGTCGTCTTTGCTGAACAATGCAAAACAAAGTGCGCAGCAAGAACTTACAGCTGCATTAAAGAAAACATATACGATTGTTGACAATCGCCACCTCTTCTACTAAACGTTTTCTTACACAACGTAAGAAAAAATTTACATATTCATAAAATTTACGCCACTTCTCTTTAGTGGCGTTTTATTGTTATTTGAAGAACCATTAGCACGGTTTAATCCCTATTTGTTTTGTTTAAATCTATACACCTCATTTTTACAAAGTGAGGAGTAAATAACTCTATTAGCCTACTTGGAAGAATCACCCCCGTATTTAACCCTTTAAAAGTTCCAGAGATGCAATAAGGAAGTCACCGTTTAAAATCGTTTTGTTTAGTTAAAATTTATTGTGATTTGATACAGAACGACCTTCAGTACTTTTATTTAGTAAGTATAGTATTGTGATTTGAATATAAATGGACTTCCTTTTGCTCCTGGTTCTTAAAACCAACTATCAAAAGCCTTCCAGGCTGTTGAAGCAAAAAACAGCAGGTAGATAAAGGAAACAATAAACTTTAGTAAAACCCCAGATAGGAAACCTAAGAAAGATCCTAGGGCAGCTTTGAGTGCTGTTTTGCGGTCTGCATTCTTGCTTAATTCACCTGCAAGCGCCCCTATGAAAGGGCCAAAAATAATTCCAAATGGCGGAAAAAATAACCCTACCACCAATCCCACAGTAGCGCCAATAGCCCCTGCTTTAGTGCCGCCAAAAGCTTTGGTGCCCCATATGGGTATGAGATAATCCAATGCCATAACGATTAAGGCAACGGCAAGTGTCCAGCCAAGAAAATGCCAATCCTGCTCCACCTTAGTGGTATAGTGTAAAGAAAGTAGGCCAAACCAACTTGTCAGTGGCCCGGGTATAATAGGTAAAAAACTACCAGCCATTCCCAGCATAATAAGTAGACCGCCCAGAATTAAAAGTGCTATATCCATAATCCTAATTTACAAAATATTTGGCGGTCTACTCATAAAGAGCGCTTAATTTTTTACATTTATGCAATGAAAATTTGGGGACTTTTCTTGACCATCTCGTTGCTGTTTTTTGCATGCACCAACCCCAAACCAACACCCCAAGCACCTAACGTCAATTGGACCCAACTAGACGAACCGCCTCTTTTTCCTGATTGCCCACAAGATGACGTTAAATTAAATTGGGATTGTTTTGCCAAAACACTTCAAAAAAAGTTGGATGTAAAATGGGCTTCAGATAAGCTTTCCTTTAACGAGCTAAACGACACCCTTTATGTTACCCTAAAGGTAGATACACTTGGTCAACTATCAGTGGTGAATTTTAAAGACAGCGCGCAACTTCAAAGTTCTCCTGTCGTTCTCACCTCGTTTGAAGAGGTGGTTGCTTCACTTCCTTTATTCCAACCTGCATTTAAAACAAATTTGGAGGTTGCTGTAGAAGTACAATGGACACTTCCTATCGCTATCTCCAAATAGCTTTTATTCCCTATTTTTACGCATGGCCGATTCGCGGATTATTTTGGGCGTTGATCCTGGAACCACCATTATGGGGTTTGGTATCATCAAAGTGGAAGGAAATACCTTGACTTGCTTGCAGTTAAATGAGTTAAAGCTTAACCAGTATAAAAGTCACTACGAGCGTTTGGGTCGTATCTACGCCCGAACCACTGAGCTTATCGAAACCTTTAAGCCAGATGAGATGGCGCTTGAAGCACCCTTTTTTGGTAAAAATGTACAATCCATGCTTAAGCTAGGGCGTGCCCAAGGGGTGGCTATTGCTGCGGGGATTGCGCACGATTTGGCTGTTTTTGAGTATTCTCCCCGTAAGATTAAAATGGCCATTACTGGAAGTGGTAATGCCTCCAAGGAGCAAGTAGCCAAGATGTTGCAACAGCTACTAAAGCTTAAGACACTTCCCAAAAACCTTGATGCAACCGATGGACTTGCAGCTGCCGTATGTCACTATTTCAATCCTGCACAGCAAAACGAAACGAGCTATTCTGGTTGGGCATCCTTTGTTCAAAAAGAGTCCCACCGCATAAAAAAATAAGCATGTCGGGTATTTATCTCCATATTCCTTTTTGCAGAAAGGCGTGTCACTATTGTAATTTTCATTTCTCAACATCGGCCAATTATACCAACGAAATGGTTGCTGCACTCAAAAAAGAAATAGGGCTTCGTAAAGAAGAAGCCCAAGCGCCCATTGAAACCATTTATTTTGGAGGCGGTACGCCCTCCATGCTCACGGCATCTCAAATAAGCCTACTTATAGCGGAGGTCTATGCACAATTTACCGTGGTTGCATCACCCGAGATTACGCTTGAAGCCAACCCTGACGATCTAAGCCCTGCATATTTACAAGCCCTCAAAGATGCAGGAATCAATCGTTTGTCTATTGGCATACAGTCTTTTCATGACAAAGAACTGACCTTGATGAACCGTGTTCACAATGGCAAACAAGCCGTGCAAGCAGTGATTTGGGCACAAGAACTTTTTGAAAATATATCCATTGACCTTTTGTTTGGGACACCACACACCACCTTTGCTGATTGGCAAGAAAACCTAGAAACGGCTTTAAAGCTAGATGTGCCGCATATCTCTTCTTATGCTCTTACACTAGAACCCAAAACAGCACTTGAACATTTTGTCTCCAAAGGCATTGTTTCCTTGTTGGATGATGCAGATGTTGAAGCCCAATTCTTACATTTGGCAGACAGCTTAACACAAGCGGGCTATGAACATTATGAGTTGTCTAGCTTTGGGAAGCCGGGCTTTCGTTCTCGTAACAATACCGCTTATTGGCAGGGCAAACCCTATTTGGGTATTGGCCCCTCTGCACACGGTTTTGATGGAGAAAACCGCTATTGGAATGTGAGTAATAATGCTACTTACATGAAAAAAGTCACAGCGGGTGAAATGCCACAAACCATTGAAAAACTAAGTGTTATTGATAAATTCAACGAAGCCATCATGATAGGCCTTCGTGCTTCTTGGGGCGTTTCGTTAGAACAGCTAGAAGCACAGTTGGGGATACGCTACCGCAACCACCTAGAGCAACAGTCAGCTCATTTTATCAATACAGGATTGCTGCATATCGAAGACAACTGCCTCAAGGCAACGCCCAAAGGCGCTTTTGTTGCCGACGGCATTGCCGCCGACTTATTCCTTATTGATTTGCTTGAAAAAGTTCAGTAAAGTGGTGGTAAAAGTGCGGAATCGTCTCAATTCCTTTTAAGAAATTAAACACCCCAAAATGCTCGTTTGGCGAGTGAATGGCATCGCTATCTAAGCCAAACCCCATCAGTATGGTCTTGCTGTCAAGTGTTTCTTCGAACAGTGCCACAATTGGAATGCTGCCGCCATCTCGAACGGGTAGTGGTGCTTTGCCAAAGGTTTCCATATAGGCTTTGCTTGCTGCTTGAAATTCCATTCCGTCAGCATGCATCACGTATGCCTCGCCGCCGTGGTGTGGCGTTATCTTTACCTTAACCCCTTCTGGTGCCAATGCGGTAAAATGCTCCGTAAAGAGTGCGGTAATTTCTTCAGAACGTTGATCAGGTACCAATCGCATGGAAATTTTTGCATAGGCCTTACTAGCAATTACGGTTTTGGCACCTTCGCCCGTATAGCCTCCCCATATGCCATTGACATCTAATGATGGGCGAATGGATTTTCGCTCGTTGGTGGTATAGCCTTTTTCGCCATGTACTGCTGCTATATCCAACGCTTCTTTATAGGCATCAAGGGAGAAGGGAATTTTTCCCATTTCTTCGCGTTCAGACGCACTTAGCTCTGCCACCTTATCGTAAAAACCGGGTATGGTGATGTGGTTGTTTTCGTCGTGTAGGGAGGCAATCATTTGGGTCAGGATGTTGATGGGATTGGCCACAGCACCGCCATATAGACCTGAGTGCAGATCGCGATTAGGTCCTGTTACTTCCACTTCCACATAGCTCATGCCACGCA
>ERZ802830.4825-NODE-4825-length-10587-cov-9.57349_pt1 | contig 10587 bp, 11 predicted proteins | sample MGYA00345654_ERZ802830 | MGnify/ENA primary metagenome ERZ802830 (study PRJEB30503, sample SAMEA104212375) | marine metagenome | biome: Westerlies Biome; feature: [SRF] surface water layer (ENVO:00010504) within the epipelagic zone...; material: water...
TAATTTTTAAAAAATTTTGATAAAGCATTTTGCATTGATCTTGCATTGTTGAAATTTCAGCATTTACAGCACTTTTCATTTCTGGAAGAGCCTCAGATCCAAGAGACTGTTCCAAAGCATTTTTATATTCTGGAACTGCTGCCCAATCATCAACGGTAGTGTTACGTATCTCAACATGAAATTGAATTCCGTACGCAAATTTTTTATACCCAAATATTTGATATTTAGTCGTGGGCGATGAGCCCAAAACAGATATATCCTTATTATTTTCTAATCCAGCTACTTCATATGAGTGCCATTGCAAAGCTTTAAAAGATTGAGGTAAGAAATTAAAAACAGGATCTATGTTAAAATCTTCTTGGGAATGAATATCTAATACTCCAATTTCTGAAGGATTTGATTTTACTACTCGTCCTCCTAGTACTTCACCTAATAATTGACAACCTAAGCAAAATCCTAAAAAAGGCTTTTCTAAATTTAAAACATATTCACCTATCGCTTTTTTTTCAGGAATGAGCCAAGGATATTCTTGTTCCATATAGGTATCCATTGGACCCCCCATACAAAGCATGGCATCAAACTCATCTAAGTTTGAAGGAATTGAATCCCCCTCATCAAGTTGAATTGTCGTCAGAGAATGACCATCCTCTAAAAGAAAATCTTTAAATGTTCCCGGATCTTCTATTGCTATATGTTGAAGAGATAAAAATTTCAACGTTAACTAGAAAAAATGATTAAAGCCGATTATTCCTAATACTAAGGCCATTAGAAAAAGGTTGATGCCTATAATGAACCTTCCTCCCATTCCCACTTTGTGGAGTTTTGGAATTTTCATTAATTAAATTTATTCTTTGTCGCCACCGGTAACTGCATTTTTAACTGAGTTGTAACCTTTTGAAATACTACCAGCTACAGTATCATACGCATTGTTTGCTTTTTCACTTACAGTTGCACATCCAGTAAATAAAAATGAAGAAAGAATTAAAATGATAATTTTTTTTGACATGCGTGATTATCAAAAATCTGCTCCAAAATGTCAATTTATTTAGTTGAAATATTAGAATAAAATTTTTTCATGAAAAAAAGAGATTTAATTTTTTTAGATCAAATGATTAGAAAATTAGCATCCCCGTATTTTGTAGAAAATGATTTATATGAATATGATCGTCTTCAATGGGCCACAGGTGTCACAAAAGATGATTTATATAAGGCCGTCAAGCTCATTGAAAATCATTACAAAAAAGCCAAAGATTAAGGAGAATAGGGGGTTATGATTAAATTTGATTTAACAGAAGATTTAAAGAAACAATTTCAAGAAGATGGTTTTTTAATTTTAGAAAACTTTTTAGATGATCAATTTATACCTCATTTGACTGAAAAATTTCCCAAACTTTTTTCTGGCGACTTTGAAACTGGAATTGAGCCAGATGAGTGGAATTGGAAACAAGGACGAGATCCAGAAAATGTTACTCGTCAAATTTGTAATGCTTGGAAAGCTGATAATTCCATTAAGGATCTGGTTTGTCATGAGGTTTTAGGGAAGGCTTGTGCTGAGCTGATGAATTGGAGCGGATCAAGACTACTGCAAGATAATGTTTTATGGAAACCCCCTGGAGGAAAAACTTTAGCATACCATCAAGATGCTGCCTATGATGATTGGATATCCCCCCAAACGATGATGACCTGTTGGATGCCCTTGGATCATGTATCACAAGAAAAAGGAACTTTAGAATACGTTAAAGGTTCTCACTTATGGGGATTAACTCCACCTAGAGGACAATTTCATTCACCTGATGATTATAAAAAGGAATTAGTAAATTTTGCTGAACAAAATAATAAGCAGATAGAAATTCAATATGTAGAGGTTCCAGCTGGGGGCGTTGCATTTCACCATGGATATACCTGGCATGGATCAGGTATTAATACCAGTCAAGATAACCGGAGAGCAGTAGTTGCACACTGTGTACCTTCAGATGCAGAATTTCATCCAACAAATATTGGTGGCACCGCTAGAATTTATAAAAAATATAAAAAAATAAATTCAAATGAATTAGAAGAAAGTTTCTTTCCTATTCTTTGGACCAATCAGGGATATCGAACAAATGTTTGATGAAGAAGAACCAAAAAAAGAAAAGCCAATTGATTTAGATGATCTCAGTGTTGAGGAAATTGAAAAAATGATCAAGGGGCATCAACAAGAAATTGAGATGCTTTCATTGCTTTTAGAGAAGAAAAAAGAAAAATTAAAACTAGCAGAAAACTTTTTTAAAAAAAGTTAGTAGCCTTCAATCAAAATGAAATCTGTATCAGTGCTCTCTTGTCTGACTTTTTTTGCTTCGCTATACTCTAAAGAATTATAAAACTCTTTAGCTTTATCGAAGCTTTCAAACTCCACCACTGTGGTTCTCTCAGCAGGCCATGTACCCTCAACAACTTCAAATGCACCACCACGAATTAAGTACTTTCCTCCAAAGTTTTCTACTGCTTTCGTGGATAAAGGGGGATATTGCTGGAATAATTCAGCATTACTGATGTTTATTCGGATAACAAGATAGCCTTTTTTCATATTTTAAATCTTACTTTTAGACTTTTTCACAGAGTTATCCACAGTAATGTGGGAATTTATAAAATCTATATATACTTATGTAAAAAAACGATTTGACTTTTTTCCCCAGAATCCAGATTTATGGCGATAATTTATAAAATTTCGCAACAATTATTCGTAATTTGAAACTTTCAGTGCATATTTAAGAAAAAAATACTAATCTCGTACAAGTTATGCACAGTTTTACCGCATTATCCCTAAAAGTTATTATTTTCATTATTTTTCAATGCTTTTTTGTCATAAAAACTTCATATAGTAGTCATTTAGGGGTGAAAGTGACTGGATTTGAGAGTGCCACTAGCCCTATTTATGTCTGGGGATATGATCGAAAATTCTATTTTGATGATAAATCATCACCATTACTCATGGTTCAAGAAAGTGATTTAAATAACTTTCTTAATATCAGTCTTAAAGCATTTCCCCATATTGTGATCGGTTTATTTGCCTTCCAAGATACAGATGGAAATGGAGAGTTCACTGTTGATTTTAAAGGAGAGCCTTTAGAGCCCTATGGGTTTTCCCTAAACCCCGAAAAAAATTATCAAGAGACAATCTTTGAGGATATTGCTTTTGACATGCAAAAATTCGAACTTGTCGAAATTAAACTTAAGTAATTATTCCCAAAATTTTATTTACACTTTGAGTGATTGAAGTTTTCGAAGTATCGATGGCCAACTCTGGATTTATGGGTTTCTCATAAGGACTATTAATTCCAGTAAAGTTAGGAATTTCTCCACTTCGAGCTTTTTTATACAAACCTTTAGGGTCTCGCTGTTCTGCAATTTTTAAAGGGGTGGAGATAAATATTTCTTTGAACTCGTCAGATTGAAATAATGAACGTGCCATCTCTCTTTCTGTGCGGAAAGGAGAAATAAAAGCAGTGATAACAATTAAACCTGCATCGCACATTAATTTGGCAACCTCAGCTACGCGTCGAATATTTTCGACACGATCTTTATCGGTAAAACCAAGATCCTTATTGAGGCCATGACGAATATTATCACCATCTAGTACATAGGTTTTTTTTCCTTCTGCATATAATTGTTTCTCTAAAGCATTGGCGATAGTGGATTTACCAGAGCCCGATAGTCCAGTAAGCCAAAGCACTTGACCTTTGTGCCCATTTATTTTTTCTCTTAATTCTTTTGTAATGCTGAGTGATTGTAAATGTATGTTTCGCGCACGACGCAGTGCAAAATTAATCATCCCAACACCTATCGTTTGATTGCTGATAGGATCGATAATAATCATGGAGCCCATATTTTTATTTTCTTGATAAGACATGAAAGGAACATTCTTATTGAGAGAAACGGTTACCTCTGCAACATCATTTAGGTCTAATTGTTTTCCTGGGGAATGTTCTAATGTATTCACGTTATAAATTTTTTTGATATCTAATATTTTAATACTGCTGGAGTTATTATGAATTTTGGCAATGTAAGATCTTCCAGGAAAGCAATTTTCCTCTGACATCCAAATCATATTGATATTAAACTGATCAGCGGTCTCCACAATCGAGTCTTTTTTACAAATAATATCGCCACGAGATATATCGATTTCTTTATTTAAGGTCAGGGTAATGCTTTGTTTGTTAGATGATGATTTTATTGATTTATCGCCGATAAATATCTCTTTTACCTTAGCTTTTTGATTGGAAGGAACGGTGCGAATTTCTTCCCCCACCTTGATATTACCAGAGGCAATAGTCCCTGAGTATCCACGAAAATCTAAATTAGGTCGGTTTACTCTTTGAACAGGTAAAATAAATTTAGAAGACTTTGAGGTAGTAACTTTAACAGTCTCCAAGTAATTAAAAAGAGTCTGTTCAGTGTACCATTTCATCATTCTAGACTTCTCATAAACGTTATCACCTTTAAGGGCAGAGATAGGAATACTTTGAATATGATCAAAATTTAAATTTTTTGCAAAGCTTCGATAATGTTGATCTATACCTTGATAGGTTTTTTGATCGTAATTAACTAAATCCATTTTATTAATCGCTAAAATAACTTTTTTAATTCCTAAAAGAGAAACAATGAAAGAGTGACGTTTAGTTTGAGTCATTACACCATTTCGAGCATCGACTAACAAGATCGCTAAGTCTGCTGTGGAAGCACCCGTCGCCATATTGCGTGTGTATTGTTCATGACCTGGAGTATCTGCAACTATAAATTTTCTTTTACTGCTCGAAAAAAAACGATAGGCAACATCTATAGTAATTCCTTGTTCGCGCTCAGCGGATAGACCATCCACAAGTAAAGCGAAGTCAATGTCTTCGCCTTGAGTGCCATGTTTTTGAGAGTCTTTTTTTAAAGAAGCGACTTGATCGTCAAATATCATTTGAGACTCATAAAGCATTCTTCCAATTAGAGTGCTCTTTCCATCATCCACAGATCCACAAGTGATAAATCGAAGAAGATCAAGGGATGCTTGCTCTTTAAGATACTGATTAATGGCAGTTGAATTTTTCATTAAAAATATCCCTCTAGTTTTTTCTTTTCCATTGAATTACTAGAGTCTGCATCAATCGCTCTTCCTTGACGCTCAGAGGTTTTCGATTGAAGTAATTCTAAAACAATACTCTCTAAGGTATCTGCGTCAGACTCAATGGCACCGGTGAGGGGATAACAACCCAATGTTCGAAAACGTATTTTTTTTAATTCAATTTTTTCATGGGGATGTAAGTTTAGTCGATTATCATCGACCATTATCAGCATCCCATCACGATTTATAACTGGTCTGGTTTTGGCAAAATAAAGAGGGACAATAGGGATTTGTTCTTGATAGATATATTGCCAAATATCTAATTCAGTCCAATTGGATAGGGGAAATACCCGTATACTCTCAGATTTATTGACTTTTGCGTTATATAAGTTCCAAAGCTCCGGTCGTTGATTTTTGGGATCCCACTGATGAGAAGCTGTTCGAAAGGAAAAAATTCTCTCTTTGGCACGAGACTTTTCTTCATCTCGACGAGCACCCCCAAAAGCAGCATCAAACTGATACTGATCCAAGGCTTGTTTGAGGCCTTGAGTTTTCATAATGTCTGTATGAACAGAGGATCCATGATCAAAAGGATTAATATTAGACTTCACTCCTTCCGGGTTAATATGAGTGATGAGTTTCATATTAGATTTTTGAGCCATCCAATTTCGAAATAAATACATCTCTCTGAATTTCCATCTTGTATCCACATGCATTAATGGAAAAGGAGGAGGGCTTGGATAAAAAGCTTTCTGAGCTAAATGAAGCATCACTGAGCTATCTTTACCCACTGAATACAACATCACGGGGTTTTTGGTTTCGCTTACAACCTCTCTAATTATATGAATACTTTCTGCTTCTAAGTCTGAGAGATAACTATTTTGCTTAAGACTAAAACTTTTAGTAAATGTAGTTTTTGTAGGATCCACTTCTGTGGCTTGAAAAATATGATGAGGAAATTCTAATTGATATTTATTTTTAGTTGTTGGAAATTTAAAGTCTTGGAATTTTTGAAGTAATTCATGATGAGGGAAAAGTACAATATTTTTTTTTCGCAGTTTTGATAAGTATTTTATTCCCTCATAAATATCTTCTATCTTATTGGACCTCACCTTTACCCAAAGTCGTCCTTTTCGACGATCATTAGCGAAAATAAATTTGTTATTTTTACTTTCAAAGAATTGAATAAATAAAATTAATTTTCTTTGTCTTTCATATTCTTGAATAAAGTAATTTTGAATTAAGGAATTAATACTTTCACTGAGATTTTTAGTATAATTTTCAAGATCAATATTATCAGGAAGGAAATTTTCTTTTTCTACCCATCTTTCATAGGAGCGTTTTGTTTTAAAAACTTTTTTTTGAGCTAAATATTTAAAATGACTATCGGCATCCCAAGCAGGATGTTTTAATGATGGGTTATTGTTATAAAATAAAGTAGGATTCATAGTAATAAAGCTTTATGACGTATTTGCGCAAATTTACTAAAATTTATTCAAATGTATATAGAAAAATTATAAATTAAGTCAAAAATGGAATTATATAACAAATTACGACATTTTGAGTTAGTTGATCAAATCATCCCTTGTTTAGAGCATTGTGGTCAAAAAATCATGGAAATATATGAAGATTTTAACATCGACGTACAAATTAAAAATGATAATAGCCCCTTAACTAAAGCTGATTTGGCTTCTCATCAGATTATTAGTGAATGTCTACAATCTTCTGGGTACCCAATTATATCTGAGGAGTCAGATGATATTTATACCAAAGCACCCAAATATTGGTTAGTTGATCCTCTGGATGGGACAAAGGAATTTATCAATAAGAATGGTGAATTTACCGTCAACATAGCTTTAATTGAAAATCGATATCCTTTAGAGGGCTATGTTTATTCTCCTTCAAAAAAAACTCTTTATGTTGGAGGCGGCAATAAAAATTCTTATAAAATACAAAACTCAATCGTAGAGCAAATACAAACTTCATCAATTTCTGATCCTATCCGAATAGTTGCTAGTCGAAGCCATTTAAACGAAGAGACAAAAAAATATATCTCTCAATTTCCTCATCATGAATTACTTCAGTCAGGGAGCTCTATTAAACTTTGCATGGTCGCAGAGGGAAAGGCTGATGTTTATCCTCGTTTTGCTCCAACTTCAGAATGGGATACCGCTGCTGCCCAAGCAGTTGTTGAAGGTGCAGGGGGGTTGGTGCTAGATACCGACGGTAACAGACTGATTTATCAAAAAGATAATATTTTAAATCCTCATTTCATCGTTAAAGGAAATAAGTAAATTACTTACTAGGATTTTTTTCTCGATAAGTTTTCTCTAAACTAACATCATCGACTTCTGTATAAATTTGAGTCGTGGACAAAGAACTATGTCCTAAGAGTTCTTGGATTACTCGTAAGTCACCACCATTTTTAAGAAGGTGCGTTGCAAAACTATGTCGAAGAGCGTGGGGTGTTGTTGTATTAGGAAGCCCTAAATTAATTCGCGCTTGTTTTAAATCCCTTTGAAAAGCCGATGCTTTCAAGGGGGCACCTCGGTCTCCAACGAAGATAGGCTCATTAGGTTTCAAGTCGTAAGGCAGTTCTTGTAAATAATTTTCTACTGATTGATAAACAATATCTAACATAGGAATCATTCTTTCTTTATTGCCTTTACCCATTACTGTAATTGATTCCTTTTCAGTTAAATGACTTTTTGTAATAGATAAGGCTTCTGCTATTCGCAATCCACAGCCATAAAGCAAATAGAGAAGGGCCAAATTTCTTTTTTGCACCCAGCTTTTCTTCGATATTTTGACAAGTTCCTCCATAAGCTGATCTATTTGCTCCTCCGAGATGGGCTTGGGAAGAGACTTTGGAATTTTAGGGTTTTTTAAAAGTTGTATTTCAGCATAACCAAATTTGTATCCTTCTATTTTTGAGGAGGAAAACTTTAAAAAACTTTTTAAAGAGCTAATTGATCTACGACGCGATCTTGCCGAGAGCGGTTTTTTGTAGACATTATTATATTCTCGAGGAGCAGCCATATCAGCCACCCAGGCCCGAAATGTTTGAAGGGTCAAGTTTTGTAGAATTCCATGAGATAAAGGCTCTTGATGGTAGAATTGATAGAAGATTAAAAAATCACAAATATCATAACAGTACGAATGATAGGTATTCTCTGAGTAGCCTTTGATATCTTTGAGGTGAAACAGCCAACCTTGAAAATCATCGATGACAGACTTATCAACATTTGAATGTTCTAGGAGTTCTGTAAAATTCATTTCATTATATTATAAGTAAGAATCGAATTTAAAAAATGCCTTATTATTATGAAGTTATCCCTCTCAGCCAGATTAATGAAGGTTTAACTTATCAATCGAATGAACAAATTTCGCTTGGATCGATTGTTCAAATTTCCTTAAGAAAAAAAACCGCCACAGGAGTTATTTTATCTGAGACAAAAGTCGAGGACATCACTTTCGATGTAAAGAAAATTCTAAAAATTCAAAAGACGTATACTCACTCAATTAATCAAGAAAATTTAAATTTTTATCAATATCTCTCAAGTCACTACTTTATTGATTTGGGGATGGTATTTAAAATGGCTATTCAACAATATCCCGATACACAACTCAAAAGTTTTTTGAGCTACAAAGGAAAAACTTTTTCATCTCAAAAAGACTTAACCAATACCTTCGAATTAAAACCCAAACATTTCAAAGAGCTCCTTAATTCAAAAGAAATATCTTCAACTTCAAAGAACTTTCTATTCCATCAAATGCAAAAAGAAATCAAATTAAATCAAGAACAGCAAAAAATTTTTGATGATATATGGCAACATAAAAAACAAGGTTTCAAAACTCATTTGATTGATGGGGTAACGGGTTCTGGGAAAACAGAATTGTACCTAAAATTGATTGAAGAATCTTTAGCACAAGGTGGACAATCCCTTGTGTTATTACCTGAAATAGCGCTCACGGAAGAATGGACAAAACGCTTTCAAAGTTATTTTGGATGTGAGCCTTTTGTATGGCATTCCAAACAAACGCGATCCCAAAAGAGTAGAATTTTACAGTCCTTATTAAAAGGAGAACCTTGCGTCATCGTGGGTGCCCGATCAGCTGTCCTGTTACCTTTTAAAAACTTACAAATGTTGATTTGCGATGAAGAACACGACTCTTCGTATAAACAAGAAGAGGGACCTCGATACCATGCCCGAGATATGGCGATTTATAAAGCTAAATGTTCTCAGAGTATTTGTACATTGGTGAGCGCATCGCCCTCACTTGAAAGCTTATATAATTCTGAAAATCAAAAAATTACTGCTCATCATTTAACTCAGCAGTTTCATCAAACAGCATTACCTCAAATTTCAATTATTGATATGAACGTCCATCGGCCCAGTTCAAAAAGTTGGATTTCAAAAGAAATTTATGATGAGACAATGTCAGTCTTAAAAAACAAAGGACAAGTTTTATTTTTTTTAAATCGTCGAGGATATGCTCCTACTAAAATTTGTGTGAGTTGTCATACGGCAATTCAATGTCAACATTGTGCTGTAAATTTAGTTTACCATAAAAAAATTGATCGACTAATTTGTCATCACTGCTCGAGCTTTTATGATCCTCAACAAATATGTAAAATGTGCTCCTCGGATAAATTTATTTCATTAGGCATTGGACTGGAACGACTTCAAGAAGAAGTGATGCGATTGTTTCCAGGATATCAAAGTCAGGTTTTCTCTAGTGATACACTCAGCTCAAAAAAAAATAAAAAACTGATGATGGAAAAAATTTTCGAACAAGAAACTAATCTACTTATAGGCTCACAAATTATTGGAAAGTCCTTTCACTTTCCTAATCTGAAGTTAGTCAATATTATTGATGGGGACTCGAGTTTATTTAGTCCTGATTTTCGTGCGATGGAGAAAACCTATCAATTGCTACAACAGGTTGCTGGTCGATCTGGTCGTGAGGGGGAAAGGGGGAAGGTACTTATTCAAACCTATAGTCCTCAACATCCAATTTTCCAAAGCATCAAAGATCAAAATCGAAAGAACTTTATAAAAAATGAGTTAGCGCGAAGAAAACAAAGTCATCTTCCTCCTTATGCTAAAATTGCCCAACTACAATTAGTCCACCCAAATTACCCGGAGTTGCGCTCAATTTGTTTAGAAGTCTTGGAAGCTTCCAAAAAACTTCAATTAGGAGTGCTGGGACCTACACCTTCTTTGATTCCTTACAAAAAAAACCATTATCAAGAGAATTTTTACTTCAAAGAGACATCCTATGCCCAATTAACTAGCAAAATCTCTAAGCTATTGTCTCAATTAAGCTCGAAAAATAAACGTTTTTTACATATTGACATTGATCCCCTATCAATTGCCTGATGCGTCATTTGTATGTTCTCATTCAACTGCATGATGTGATAAAAAAACCCGATTACTTAATAATATGAGCAATAAAATAGCATCTAAAAGATATGCCGTGGCCCTTTTTGATAC
>ERZ802830.4827-NODE-4827-length-10585-cov-13.931_pt1 | contig 10585 bp, 17 predicted proteins | sample MGYA00345654_ERZ802830 | MGnify/ENA primary metagenome ERZ802830 (study PRJEB30503, sample SAMEA104212375) | marine metagenome | biome: Westerlies Biome; feature: [SRF] surface water layer (ENVO:00010504) within the epipelagic zone...; material: water...
CATCTTAACACTTCCACCTTCTGCGTGCTGCCTTGCCGCGTTCGCCCGTCCAGCCGCGTGAGCGGGCGCAGAACGACTTTTTACGCGCTTTCTCTGATTTCGTCTTTGGGCTCGGCGCGGGGGCTTTTAGATTTGAACCCGTCGCCTTGTTATATTTCGCGCGCCCCTTGGCGGTCAAACCGCCGCCACGCTTCACCGAAAGCTTCTCGCCGCGCCCAACGGATAGGCTTGGGCCTGATTTGCGTTTGGTCGCCATTACTTTTTCTTCGCAGGCTTCTTCGCGGTTTTCGCGGCCTTTTTAAACGCTTTGGCGGTAGGCGCGCCCTTGCTGCCAGCTTTGCGCATCTTTTCCTTTGAACCCGCCGCGATGCGCTTACGCTTCGCGTGGATGTTCGCATATAAACCCGTCTTAGCCATCTATGCTCCTTCGCCCCACTGGACGCATTGATAATCCATCGCGCGGTATGCAGGAAACGTCTTCCGCGCGTATTCCAGCCCGCTCGGTATGGACTGTATGCACTGGCTCTCGCTCTGCATCACGGGGCTGCCAAACGCAAAGCAGCCACTCTCAACGCTGCACAGCAAGAGCAGCGCCGTCCACATTACTTCTTGCGCGCGGGCATCTTCCGCTTCGTCGTTGTGCCGTACTGCTTCTTCTTTTTCATCGCAGACGCTGCAGCTTTCTTGCCTGCGGCTGTGTACGGGAACTTTTTACCACCTACATTGGGCATCGCAATCTCCATAATATCTTGCGATATAATAACATTAAAACGCCAAAAAGAAACCCCGCGCGCTGGGAGGGGCGCAACGGGGTCAAGTTGTGCGGGCACAGGGAGGAAAACCCGCGATGAGGTACAGACGTGGACATGAAACCACTCTGAGCAAGGACAAGGTAAACTTTTTTAAAAGAAAATGCAAATAGCTGCATTTAGGGGGTTGTGCCTATGTTAACATTGTGTTAACTTAAGGTATAAATCAACAGGGGCTGCGGCCCCGCAACGCTCGGGAGGGCAACATGACCAACTCAAACTTCACATATAACGATGGTGGCCGCGAGGCCGCAGGCTACAAAGGCAAAGCGGGCGACTGCGTCTGCCGCGCCATCGCAATCGCAGCCGACTTGCCATACCAGCAAGTCTACGATCGCCTCGCGGAAGGCAACGCCACGCAGCGCGCGTCTAGCCGCACCGCCAAGCGTTCACGCTCAGCGCGCAACGGCATCTACACCACACGCAAGTGGTTCAAGGATTACATGCTTGAGCTTGGCTTCGTCTGGACAGCCACCATGCAAATCGGCAGCGGCTGCAACACCCACCTCAAGGCCGACGAATTGCCGTCAGGCCGACTGGTGTGCAGCGTGTCGCGCCACGCAGTTGCCGTGATCGACGGTGTCATCCACGACACACACGACTGCTCGCGGGGCGGCAAGCGCTGCGTCTACGGCTACTGGCACAAAGCCTAAACGACCCCGCGTATGCCCCTGCGAAGGGGCGCGCCCCACCCGCCAACCTTGGAACCGAAATGCATCGCCGTGTGGTCTGTCGCCAATGACAGGCACACGGCGTCGGCGCGATCTGGCGAGGCAACGCGCCGCTTCTTCATGCTGTCCTTGCTCTCGACCTGCATCTTGCCGCTTGACGTGAAGTGATATCGCGGCGCTGCCAGCTCAGCATATAACGCGTCGTCACGCGGCAGCTTAACATCCATACCCTCCAGCCACGCCTTCGCCTTGAACCACAGCTCCGCGCGCAGGTTCACATATGTCTGATTGGCGGCGGCGCGCTCCGACACGTTCAGCCCGCGCGCCGGAAGCCCAACCTCACGCAGCCGATCCAACACGCCTGCGCCGAACCCGTTGCTATCCACGATGATCTCCTGCGGGCGCTTGTCAGCAGGCAGCGCGTCATACTCCGCCTTCACGGCGCCCGTAAGCTGCATGAGATCGAGGTTACGCCACACGCTGAGCGGATGCACGACGGGCCCCTGACGCTTGGCCAAGACAGACGCGTCGCCGCCCTGACGCGCGACGTCCAGCCCCCATATGCTCGCCGTGTTCTCGTGAACACGCACGTCGCTGGCCATGGCGGCCTCGATCAGCGAGACGGGTATCACCGTGTCCTCCTCGGACGGCGGGAAATTGCCAAGCACGCGCACATGGTAGGCGGGGCTATCGATTCCGTAGCGGCGCTGCATATCCTCCACGAAGTCTTCGCTGACGCGCGGGCTGTCCACACACGAAACATGCATCGTGTGCCAGTCGTCGCGCAGCCGGTTGTGCGTCTCGTAGAAGAACCCCGTGTTACGCGTGGGGTTGCCCGTCAGCACCGTCGTCGCCGTGTGGCCGGACATCGACCCACTGGCAGCCTCAAACACGGCTTCAGGTATCCCGCTGGCCTCGTCAGCAAGCAGCAGCACCGAGGGGCTGTGAACACCGGCCAGCGCCTCGGGCTGCTCCGCCCGTGACGTCCTGCAACTTATGAACGTGCTTTCGGGGTGGCTCTTCAGCTCAATCCGATCAGACTTCACCTCCAGCAAGCCGTCAAACGGCGGCTTCAGCTTCTTGGCCAATGCCTTCATCTCAGCGAACAGCGCGTCAAATAGCTGCGCGCTGGTGGGCGCCGTGACAACCGTCTTGCTCGGCACGCGCATCAACACGTGCCACAGCGCAGCCATGGCAACGCCGGTACTTTTGCCGACGCCGTGGCCGCTGCGCACGCTCACGCGGCGTATGGCAGGCGCGGAGACGGCGTCCAGCAGCTCAACCTGCCACTCGTCGGGCTCGATGCCAATGACCTCCTCGGCAAAGCGCACGGGGTCATCACGGTAGCGCCGCATGAGCGCCAGAAACGGGTTATCTTGGGGTGCGGGGGTGCTGGTCATTTTTTCGCGTGGCTCCTATTTTTCGGAAAACGTGAAGGGGTGGGGGGTATGGCGGGTATGCGTGGGGGGGTCATTGCAATTGCACCCCGCCGCGCCAAAAGAGGGGGGGGTCAAACCTGACCATCTGGTCAAAATATGGCCCCGAAACCGGCTGGAATCGCATAATCGTTATTATGTTAAATAAAATATGTAGCAATATCAGCACGTTAGCGTTTTACAACTATTTAAAGTTGTATCGTTGTGCATATTGCTGCGCTGCGGAGCGGTAATATTATACCACAATCTTGACCATCTAGTCAGGTTAAGGTAACCGCGCGCGCCTATGCGCTTCTCTGCATCGATGCCCAAAATCGCCATCATTCGCCTTCCTCGTCCACGATCTCAGCGTCCTCGATGTCGTCCACGTCGCCAAGCAACTGCGCTGCCTGCGCGTGCAAGTCGTTCACGCTGATGTTGATCGCGATGTCTTTCTGGCGCACGTCGTATTGCTGGTTCAGCTTCGACGCGATCCACTTGTCAGTGTCCACCTGAAGCCGTGACACGTTCACCGTCGCGGGATCGGCGTTCTGCGCCGTATCCACCGCGCGTGACGCGAAGAAGTGCCCAGCGGCTTCCTGAGCCGCTCTATAGCGATCCTTACGCCCACGCTCAGCATCGAGCCACTTGTGCCACAGCTTCCAGCCCACATCTAGCTCGCCAATGATCGTGGACACGGTTTCACCGCGCGCCATCCTATCGAACAGCGCGTCCTCGCCGACCGCGTTGATCGCCGCGATCTTCGCCTTCCCGATCTCACCCATCGCCAGCCTCCAGTTCACCCGCGATAGCGGCGTACCCGCACACGTCCACCCAATTGTCCGCCAGCTCGCTTGAGCGCGACCGCGACACCTTGAGCAGCACCATCATCGCCGCCACGTCCACCTCGGTCACGTCCACGCCGAGATACGATGACCACATGCCAGCGATCCTCGCGTGGCTGTCCCTCGCTGACCCGTAGGTCGCCTGCCTGTCGCCCGTGATAAGCTCACCCGCCGTGCGCAATACGTCTTCCCTCGTTACCATGGTATGTCATCCTCAATGTTATTGTTTCCATCTCCGTCCACCACACGCGTCACCTTCGCGTTGGGAAACGTCTCAAACGCCTTCTGCAAAAACGCCTCGCTGAAGTGCTGCTTCAGTATACACGCCGCATCCTCGAACGAGTAGACCACCCACTCGGGAAACCGCTTGCGCAGCTCAGCGCATCCCTGCCTCGCGAAGCACACGATCTTCCCGTCCTCCACCTCGACGCACCACGCGTGCGGCGACAGCGGCTTATGCCCAGCGCCCTCCGCTTCCGCTTCCATGCGCCTCCACCCCGCCATGAGCTGCGTGGCGATCTTGTTCGTCCGCACAACGTCACGCTCCACGACCGCCTGCTTCAGCGCCTCATAGGCTGCCTCGAACTTGCCTGCCAGCTCCGGCGACACCAGCGACGGCAGCGTGTCACCCCACCGCTCCGTCATTTCCCTCGCCACCCGATCCAACGGCTCCAGCTGACCCCAGACAGCCGCCGGTATAGGCTCCGTCCTTTCACCAACCGTGAACGTTCCCTTTGACGCTATCTGCTTTGCCGTAGGCCGACGCCCTTTATGCTTAGCCATGACCATGCCCCCTACGCATCCCCATCAAATCAATCTCCGCACCTTGAATAAATACGCCCGCACTTCTCTCCGCACCTTGCATATATATATGCAAGTGGTGCGGCGGAAGATTTCTTGCCGTATTTACCGCACCCTCGGCACCACGCCGCACCGTAAGTGCGGTAAGTGCGGAACGTGCGGAAACGCCCCCGACGGCGCTCATCTCGCTGGCCATCATCTTAGCACCTTGAACGCTGATATATCGAAATAGGCCACCGGCTCCATATCCTGCGGATCTCCGCGTTGGGTATGCCCGCCCCAATCCCAATATAGGTTCGCACTTTCTGGCGGCGGTAGCCTGCACATGCCGAGGTGATCCGTCCACTGCACCACCAAGCAGCACGGGAGGCCCGTTACTGACGCCAAGTCATGCGCCGACTTCACCTTGTGCATCCCCAACATGAACGTGGGATACTGGCGCATTGCATTGCCGCGCTGGCGCATCTCAAAGAACGCCTTCGCCTTGCCGTTTTGTATGCCTATGTAATCTATGTATAGCTTCATCGGCATCTTGTGCATCGTCAGCCTATACTTTGCCCCGATAAAATCTGCCATCGCCTGCTCGTTTTTCCGGTCTTCTTCGCTTTCATATATTGGCCTGTTCATATCCCAGCCTCCTCTCCTGTTATCCATTCACCCACCACAACGCACGGCACGTCCCTGCCGTCACGCTTGCTTGGCGCAGACGTCTTGCGCAGCACGCCGTTCTCGATCCACTTGCCCACGATTGCCTTGGCCTTCGCCTTCTCGTGTCGCTTCTCCAAGTCGAGCCCCAGCACGTCCGCCACCGTGACGCCGACCCACGTCTTGGCCTGCACGTTTGCGCGGAGCGGCTCGCCCTGCGTTTCCGCTTCGCCCACCGCGCGCTGCACCTTCATCGCGTCGCGCGCCGACACGCCGTCGAAGAGATCCGGCATCGCATATTCCGTGGCCACGCCGACATATTCCATGTTTGGCAATTGCACGCCCACCATGCGCCGGTAGACCGCCTTTGCGGCTGGCGGTGCCAAGTTTGCCTTGCCGTCGTCCACGCGGAATATGCCGAGGCTCTCCGCTTCGCTCACGCCCAGCTTCTGCGCGTCTTCCGCGCTGATCTTGTTGATGACCCGCGCCGCACGCGCCGCCCCGATCAGCGACCCCGCGCCCCTGACGCTGTCCACGGTTGCCTCGTCGCCGTTGCCCTTGCGGATGTGATGCACCAGCGCCACGGCGCAGTCTGTCTCGTCGCAGACGCTACGGACGGCACCGACGGCTGCATTCATGGCCACGTTGTCGTTCTCGTTGATCTGGTTCGCGCCGACCCACGGGTCGATCATCACCATGCCGATGTCGTTCTCCTTAATCTTGGCCGCCATGTAGTCGAGCATCTCGTCGTTCACCTCGATCCCGTCGCGCCCTTGGTTGGCGAAAACCATGTTGAGGCTCCTGCCTGCGTCGAGGAACAGGCGCCCCCGTATTTCCTTGGCGGTGACGCCGTAATGCAGCATCGCCGCAGCAAGGCGTCTCTGCATCTCCTCCAGCGGATCTTCGAGGTTGATGATCCACACCTTGCACGGCTCGTGTATGGCCTCGCCCAGCAGCGGCTTGCCCGTCCCGATGCACAATGCCTCCACGATCTGCAGAGACGTCTTCCCGACGCCGCCCGCCGATGCCAGCACGCTGACATGGCCTCGCACGTAATGCTGCCCGTAGATCCACCGCCGCGCCGGTATGCTCGCGGGATCTATTGGCTCGTATGCAGTTGGCCACTGGCGCTCTCCTGCGATGCGCTCCTGCTTCACTTCCTCGACCGGCTTCGCCAGCGCCAGAGCCTCGCGCAGCTTCTCTGCGCCCGCCTCCTGCAGGTAGTCGTTGGCATCCTTTACGTTTTCCACGCCCAGCGCGTCGAAGCGCACGACGTGGACGTCTGTGCTGCCGTCGCCGCGCAGCACGTCTGCGACCGCCTCCACGTCTAAGTCTGGGTCTGCGCAGATCGTAACGTCGCTGGCTCTTGGCGCGTTAAACGTCTTCATGCCCGACTTGCCAAACGTGCAGACGATCGTCGCCTCGACGTGGCCCATGATCGCCTGACGCACGCTCAGCGCGTCCTCTGGCCCCTCGACCAATATGATCGCGCCGCCCTCGTGCTGATCGCCGATCCGCATGGCATTGCCAACGAGGCTGCCGCGTGAATACTTGTTGATGTTGTTATGCTCGCGCTTCTTCCCGTCCGGCGTCAGCAGCACCGACTGCACGCCGCACAGCTCGCCCTGCTCGTTGGTCGCGGGAAACAGTATCGCCGGCCCGTCGTATAAGCTGGGGCTGAACCGCGCGACGCCCTCCGCCACGCCTGCGCGCATTCCACGGTTGTTCAGGTACAGCAGCGCCGGTCTGACGGCGTCCTTGTTCTCGCGCGATATTGGCACGCTGCGCTCCCACGCGGCCTGCGCCTTTGCGATTTTCTCGGCGCGCGTTTCCTCGTCGCGGATCAGCAGATCCTTGCTGGCCAAGCGCACAATCAGGCGATCCATCTCGCTCGGCTGAAACGGCACCGCGTCATCGTTTTCAAGTTGCTTCGGGTTTTCGCTGCCCCGCTTGAACCCGCTGCCAATGGTTGCCTTTATCTCGTGTTCCTGCAGCCCGATTGCCTTGGCCGCCGTGTGCAAGTCTATGACGCTGCTATCAATGTTGCTGGCGTCCATGTGCGCGTGCCGACCTAGCGCGTATGCCGCTAGGTTCAGCGCCTCGTTGCGACGCCCCTGCGGCGCCATGCCGATCTCGGTTACGACGCTTTCCCGTACCTTCTGAAAATAGTTTACGCTCATCCCGCTTCCCCGTTTTAACTTTTGTTATAACCACGCCCGCCGAGGCAGGCGTGGAACTTGTTATCTTAGAAGCCGAAGTCGTCTGCGTCTACAACGCTGGCCACTGGGGCCGCTGCGGTTGGCACCGGCTCCGGCTTAGGCGGCGTGCTGTCTGCGGGTTTCGCAATCCACTTTGAAATGGCAAAGCCCAGATCGTATGACGTGCCCTTGCCGACCACGACAGGCGTGGACGTCGTGACGCTGACGACCGGCACCATGCCCTGCGCAAACTCCGGCGCGTTTTCCGCTTGGTTGTACAGCTTGGCGATGAACTGCCCCGTGCCATACGAGTTGTTGCTGAACTGCGCCTTGGTGCCGTCCGACATCCAGCAATCTACGTCGAAGCCCTGCTTATACGCTGGCTTGCCCTCCGCGTCTGTCTCGGTCGGCTTAGGCGTTGCCTGCGATGGCGATGGCCATTCCTGCCAGTCGCGCGTTCCGACGGCGATCTTCAGCCACCCGAACTTCACGTTGGCAATGTCGATTGCGATGCCCTTGGCCATGTCGATGACTTCGGGATCGCCGCCCTTATTTACCGTCCAGCGGTTTTGCGGAAGGTTGACCCGTATATACGCGCCGCTCGCGTCTGATGTTTCTCCGAATGAAATTGGCATGTTTGTCTCCTGACGTTGTGTGCCTGTGTTATGCGCCGTGTGACGCGGTGAAGTTGAACGCCCAGCGCGGTATCTGGAGCGTTTGCAGCTCCCCATACCCGTAGCCCCAGACGCCCGTGTTACGCGCTATCGCAAACTGCTCCAGCGCGTGTTGAACTGCCGCGTCGCCCTCGTTGAGCGTGCGCCAGTCAAGCTCGTACACACCAACGGGGTAAGGCGCTTCCTTGCCCACGCTGATGAAGATAAACCTGTCGATCTCCTCGCCGATCAGGCCCATCGTCCTGCGGTAGAAGCTTTCCTGAATGTGGTACCCGAAGTTGGCAACCTGCTTGGCGAATCCCTCGGGGTCGGGCGCTATCGTCGTCTTCAGATCTATCAGCGCCCCGATGTCACGACGCCACCCGTCTGGACGGCAACGCAGATCCACGCCCGTCTTCTCGTCCTTCGCAAATATGCTGGCCTCGCAGATCAGGTCGCCAGATAGCAGCTTGGCCACCTCCTTGTTGCTGCGCACCGCGTTAGCCGCGTCCACGGCGATCTTGTAGTCGCCCTCCGTCAGCAGCAGCGCGCCGTTGGCGTCGGCCTCCGCCTTATGCTGCGCCCAATCCTTGCCGCGCCGCGTCTCGGGCCCGCACCATACGGTGCTTGCGTGCTGCGGCTCGAATACCAGCGTGTGCGTGGCCGTGCCCACGTCGAATATGCTGCTTTCCTTGCGCTCGGCATACTTGTAATGCGCCAGCGACTTCATGGCGATTGTTTTAGCACCAGAGGCGCTGAGCGCGTCGCTGAGGTGGTATTCCTCGTTTGACATGGTTGTCGATATGGTCACGCCTTCCCCCTTCCGTAGAGCGCTATCAGCAGCGCCTCTGCTCTGTGTTCATCTTTCTTCCGCTTCAGCTCGCTCGCCCTGTCGGGGAACCACTGCTGCGCCATCCTACGCGCCGCGTCTTTATCCTTGGGCAGGTTCATCGCCCGCTTCCACACGACCGGCGTCACCATGGTGTAGCGCGTGCGCGACAGCGCCACGGTCGTCGTGATCTGGCCAAACGCATACCCCAGCTTGAACGTGCTGGACACGCCCTGCTTTGGCATCGCCTGCTGCTTCTCGATCCATATGTGATCGAGCCGATCGAGCGACGTTAAAATATCCATCAGCGCCACGACGTCAACGCCGCCCTCACTGTAGACGGGTAGGTCATGCACCTCCGACCAGTTTTCACCGACCAGCGCCACTCCGCCCGTGCGGTAGCCGCAATCTATGCCACAAGTCACGATGCTCAATGCATGTCCTCCTTATCGGGCGTGCTGTACGTCTCGAATATGATCCCCATGGCCATCGATATGGCATCTTGCACGTCGCAGTCATTTTCACGCATGTGGCCAACCACTGACTGCAGCGCAGCGCCCATCGCGTATACCTTAGCGAGATCCGGTAGCTCGGTGCGCTCGCAGATCGACAGCATGTCACGCATCAGCGCGTTTGCCTCTGACATCGTGTTGCTGGCAACCGCTGACATCTCTGCGTGCTGCTCCGGCGTCAGCGTGAAATCATCATCCACGCTGCACCTCAACGCCATGCTCGTCCAGCAGGCGCAGGATGGCGCGCTCTGTTAGGCTTGCCATGCTGATGCGCTCCTGCTTTGACAGCTCACGCAGCGCCTCGAAGACGTCGGCGCGGATGCGCGATCCAAGTTGTTTCATCTCAGTGTTCATAATTACCTCCGTTGGTTCGTGCCACTATAACGCCGCGTTAACATAGTGCAAGAGGGGGCTTACGCCGCCCTCCATGATTTGATTTCTTCCAGCCATGTCATCGCCTCGTTGTAGGCGACAAGCTGGATCTCGTCGGCCAAGCATGAAATAGGCAAGCCAAGCTCGACCAGCTTGGTGCGTTGCATCCCAACGTTGCGCACGCGGCACAAAAACGCTTTCTTGGCATCTTCTTCTGTCTTGAAGCCGCGCACGGAAAAGCAATTCTGCTTGCCGTCTTTTGTGTTGAAAGCTCTGATTTCGTAAACGTTAGACATGTCTTCCTCCTGTTGGTGTGGGGGCTTAGCCCCCGTTAATTATACGGTCGCTTTGCGCCATTCAATGGCGCAATCAAGATGCCAATCAGATGCCAAGTGATCTGCTTTATTCTGGTCAAGCTCTTGAAAAAACTCTTTGCCTGTCATGCCTTGAGAAATACATTTCTCAACAAAGTATTTCGGCGCTTCGACAAGATTTTTAACCGCATCGATAATATCAACTTTTGAAGTGTAGAAATTATCGTCTTCAAATAAATCGTTGCCGTTTGCATCGAGCAGCCAGTATGACCATCCATACATGTCACGTTGTGTACCGATGGTGACGCCTTTTGTGGTTGCGATTTTTCTAAGCTCATTGATTGTCATTTGGTAGTACCTCCATTTGTTATACTGTTAACATAATGTTAACATCAGGAGATTACAAGCCCCACAGGCAAAATAGTTTGCGAAAAAGTAAAAATAGTTTTCCGCAAACCTTTTCCGTTTAAAACGCAAACTCTTCCTGCGTGCGCAGCCGGTACAGTTGCTGGCCCTCGATG
>ERZ802830.4830-NODE-4830-length-10583-cov-3.81934_pt1 | contig 10583 bp, 10 predicted proteins | sample MGYA00345654_ERZ802830 | MGnify/ENA primary metagenome ERZ802830 (study PRJEB30503, sample SAMEA104212375) | marine metagenome | biome: Westerlies Biome; feature: [SRF] surface water layer (ENVO:00010504) within the epipelagic zone...; material: water...
AGACTGAAGAGACGTTGGGACCGCCGGCAGAGGCTCTTCGGCAGACATTAACCCAGAAGAAGCGAAGAAAATTCAAAAGCAAGCGGAAGAAATTTCGAAAATGTCGAGTGCGATGAAGAGAGAATCCATCAATAACAAGAACAAAGAAGATGAAAATACTACGCCGAAAACACGCATGGCGGAAAATGATACGGATAATACTCACGGACCTCCACTGAAGAAGATTTCAATCGATCGCGCGTATAGACCTCCATCAATGCGCAAAGAAATGGAGGAGAAAAAGCAAAAGAATTCTGAGATAAAACTCCAAGAGAGACAGTTGGCGGAATCTCTCGGATATTCCTTGACACACGCGCTTATGCGAATGAGCGAAGACCGTTTGAGCGGGGAAACGATGCGAAGCTTGACGGAATTTCACACTGCTATTGCGAGTAAGAAAAAGGAATCCGAAGTTCAAAAGATGAGCAGTTTCTTTGCCTCTTCATCTATCCCTGAAAACAAGAGCACGTAATTTTATCTTTATGTGCGTGTGTGTGTGTGTGTGTGTGGAGAGAGAATGTGTGATAGAGTGAAAGCGAGAGTGTGTATTTTTTTCTATTAGAGCGGCGCGGTGTTGTTTTTATTAAGTTTGTGTGTGTACTATTTATGAATCATTAGAAGAATTCCTTCTTCTTCGCTTTACTCTCGATTCGAAAATCCTCGCAATAATCTCTCAGCATTTTCAAAAACTCACTCGAGGCTGGTGCGTCCGACTTTGGAATTTTCTCACGGTCTTCTTCGCAAACTTCGCCCACGTAAAAGTGCTTGAGATACAAGAAGGATTCTTTGCTACTGTGGTACAATTCGAAATGCGTGCTTGCATCCTTGTTCAAAGACTGTGCCGGAATAATCATATCACCCCCTGGATGCTCCGGTAACCAATTCTTCACGTCTAGCACCATGTAGTCTATAACTAACAAAACGGCCTGCTCTTGGTTATTTTTTTGTACGATTTCCTCCCACGTATACTCGCGCAAACGCGATATGTACGACCCAAGCCTAGCGTCGCAGTAATCGATCAGTGGAGCGCATTGAAGCGTCTTTGCAGCTCCCGAGAGTGATTCAGTCATGCGCAAATCATAATTCGGTGGTTTTTCTCCATCACGGATACAAGTTAAAAAGAGTAAGACTCGATCGAAAAGCACCGTATCGATATTAACAGAGCACGAGACATTCGATTCATTCGCAGCACTGCGAATAAATTTTGTCAAAGCCACACACGGTCTTAAGACGTTCATGTGAACGGGGAAAATCTCCTCGTCGTTCGTGTGGACGTGTACGAAGCCTTTTAAGAACATGTCTTCCTCGTTCGGAGGTGCTCTCGCGTTCATAATCTTAAGAATCTCCATATCTCTCGGCGCGGTTTGAGTGTAAAACATAGTCGTCTCCGCCACGTCCACAATTCCACGAAAACAATGGTACTTAATATCCATTCGCTCTTCTAATGGAAGCGAATTGGTTTCCACTATTCGTACTTTCAAATTCAACGCTTCGAATGCAAATACTTCACCGACTGAAACGAAACGTCCGGCGAAACGCGTCTGTGCAGTTTTCTCAATATCTTTGGCGTCTATGATTGCGCAAGCTACACTCTCGCTGTTGTTATTGTCCAGAGGACGCACTTCAACAATAACGTCGTGTAAGATGTCTTTCTTTTCGATTGCAGTTGAGACAAAAGGAAGAAACGTGTGCACGACGTCTTCTCCCACGTGTGCGTTGATTCTCACGTCTTTGATAATTGCTACTTCGTTCTCTTGCAGTGTAACATCAAAATCTACAGCACGTGCGCCTCTTAGAACAACGTCGCTGTGCTTTTCCAGCGTGAAGAAACAAAATGCCTTACTTTTCATCGTGGCGATGGTACTCTCATTTGAGGCAACAGAAAGCAACGCAAATGCACTTGCTGGTAGCAAACAATCATACGTCGTACTTGTTAAACCCAGTTTTTCTAGAGCAACAACTTTCAACGATACTTTCCCGTCTTCGTTTTCCTTCAGCGTCTTTTTATTCACGTATTTTCCATCTTTCGAAACTTCCGGAGCTGCCCCGTTCCCGGAAAGCGAATTCGCCCCTCGCGAAACTTTAAAGTTCACCATGGTGTCTCAAATATTAAACACAAACGGTGGACGGAGCGTTGATGATGATGATTTGGGGGGCACCGAAGCGCTTCTCTCGATGTGTTCAATGAGTGGCTTCACGCAAAGCGTATTGAACTCAGTCTCCAACGACGCCAAGATCTTTCGGTCCCGCAGGATTTTTTTGCTGCTCAATCGAGAATGTATTTTCGCTCGCGAATCGTAATAACTCACTAAGTTATTCAACACTACGTATTCTGTGCTCTTGTTGTCCTCGTTCGCGCGATGACAGAACGTCCAAATCGATATCGTTCGCGCCAAGTTTGCTATTTTTTCGTTTTCGTTTACTTTGGTTTTCGCCTCGTCGGCGTCTCTGGCGGCACGAAACGCTTCTCGAAGATTATTCGCGAGCAACGCGCGGACGCGAAATGGAATCGCTCCCTTGGTGTTGGTCTCTTTTGTTGTTGGTGATGATGATGATGATGGTGGTAAATTCAAGTGCGGAGATAACGCGTTTACCGCTGCTACTTTACTTCTTGCTCGTTGTTTTCCAGCGCACTCGCGCAAAATTTCCCGGTATATCGATTTTGCAATCTTCTCTAAAGTCGTCGAAGAAAAACTACTACTTCGTCGCAGAGTAGTGCGTTGTTGCGTGTAGATAATACGCGGAGCAGATGTCGTGGACGGGATGCGAGCAGCAAAGAGTGGCGTCGCCACGCGGTGTCGCATGTATTATAGTACGAATAGCGATAGCGAAAGTGAAGAAGGTTGTTGAAAAAATCAAAGAAGAGAGAGCAGAGAGAGAGAATTCTCTTTTTTTTGTTTTTCTTTCATCATGCAGGCAGCTGGCAGGATTGTTTTTCTTGAATTGCGGGCCGCGAGTAAAAAAAAAATTCACTCAATTCAACGCAATTCTCTCAATTTTCACAAAATTCACTCATCAATCACGTTGTTGTTATTTCTCTGTTAAAGCGAAAAGTGAATACGCACATCATCAAACAAAGTCAACACAGAAAGAAAAGGAATTTATTTAAACATCGACGAGAACACATGGCGGCGGAAGCGGCGAAGAACACAAAAAAAGAGGAGGAGAAGAAAAAGAAGAAGAAGAACAAAGAAAGAGGAGGAGGATGTTTTGGAGGAGGCAAGAAAAAAAATGGAGGACAACAGCAGGGACAGCCGCAAGCCAAGGAAACGACGGCGGAGAAAAAGAAGAATGCGACGCAACAACAGCAACAAGAACAAAATCAGAAGTTGGAAGGAGGTGATACCGAAAGTGACTACGACAGCACGGAAGGCTCTGAGGAGGATGACGGATTGCACTCGAATGGGTGGATTCGATATTACGACGAAACGAGTGGAAACTTTTATTACGTTCGAGAAGACGAGACGGGCGAAGCGCAGTGGAACAAACCGGCTGAATTTATTGTTCCCGTGGAAGAGGAGAGAGAGAACGAAGCTGTACTTCGTAAGCAAGAGGAAGAAAGGAGAATCCAGGAGCAACAGGAACGGAAAAAAGAACTGGAGGTGAAGCGAAAAGAAAACGAAAAGCAGTTGAAAGAGGACGAGAAGAAACGCGCGAAAAAATTGGAACAAGAGGCGAAGCAACGCGCCATCGCGGACGAGAAAATGAAGGCAGAGTTGTTGAAGCAAGAAAGATTGAGAGAGAAGGAAAATTTGCGGTTGAAAATGGAAGAAGAGGAAGCGTTGAGAGAAAAAATGCTCGCGGCAAAGTTATCGGCGAAAGCGAAAGAGCGAGAGACGGAAAGGCAACGGAAAGAGCAAGAAGCGGTGGCTTTGAAACATAGACAAATGGAAGAGGAAAACAAAGTAGCTCAGACAACTTATAGAAGACGAATTGAGGAACAAAGAGCGAAAGAACGCGAGCGACTGGAACAAAATAAACTCAATCGCGAAGCCTTGGAGCGAACGCAACGGGAGGAGGAGATGGTTCGAAAACAGCAGCAACAACAGCGAGAACGAATGACACGAAGTACGAGTTCGCGCGCAGATCGGTCGTCATCTCAAAACCCGGACGGAAATAAAACATACGACAAGAGTCAATCGACGTTGCGTAAGCACCTGGACAGAATTTTTCTCGTCTTCGATAAAGATAGTTCCGACGATGAAGACTAGTGTCTGTTTTACCTTGAGTGTTGATCCATGAACCTTTTTGTATTTATTTATATTTTGATTTGGACGCATAAAATTACTTGTACTCCACTTTATAAAACGCGCTGCTGCTGCTGCTGCTGCTGCTGCTGCTGCTGAATTTTCTTCTTCTTCCGGAGTTGGTGGTTTATCGAACGCAAAATGAAGATAACGGTTCGCACGATGCAACACAACTCGGAGACGAAAGTCATCGAAGTTTCCTCAGGTTTGATGACAGTTGGAGAGTTGAGAAAAAAAATTGCTTCGGCTTTCTTCTCCGCCTCGGAATCTTCTTCGTCGTCCTCGTCGGCGTCGTTGAACATGTTTCTGAGAGGAGCTGCGCTGAACGACGACGACGAGCGAGCGAATATTAAACCAGGCGATACGGTTTTAGTTAATTTCCAACCGGTGGTGTCTTCTTCGGCACGAAGCCAACAACAGACAAAGTTGAACAAAGGGAAACAATCTTCTTCTTTGAACTTTCTTCAACGAACTCTCATTCGGAATCGGAACAAAAAAGGGAGAGGATTTTTCAGCCTTTTCTCGCCCAACGCTGCTCGATTTTTCATCGTCATTTGCAGCACGGCGGTGATTCGGTTTATATTGGGAACATTCTTCTGGTGTTGTGTCGCGAAGATGGCGTATAATCACGACTTGGGCCCGATTTTTGTTTTGTGTTCTCTGTTCTATTTGATGTTTTCGAACATGTCCAATGCGCCGACGACGACGAACAAAGATGGGAAACTCTCAGCGTACAGTTTATTCAATAAAAATTTCGAGACATTACCTGGTACTTTTGATGCGATGGCAGTCGAACGTAACGTGAGACAAAATCACGATAACGATAATACTACTTGATGATGAAACGTATTTTTGTTTGAAGCGACATGTCATAATATTCAGGAAACGCATAAGTAACTGACACGGCTGGAAAAAAAAAAAATCTTCACACACTTGTATACTTCTTCCAAACGGAAATAGAACAATATGAATGCACTCTTCTCTATCTTTACGATTACAATAACGATGGGGTGCGTCTTTGGTATGCAAATCATGCAACCGTTTCATGTAATTGATGAGAGAATCAGTGATATTACCGTTTGGTCTTCCATTCGAGAAAAACAGATGGCAACGACTGCCGTGGGTGCCTTCAATGAAAACAGAATACCGACGATTCAATTCTTAACGTTTTGCCAGAACGGCGGAGAAGTCTATAACGACGGTATTTTCTCCTTCCCAGAGTTGAAAAATGGTTCGCAATTTCGTGCCATATCTTCTATGGACGGCTACGTGTTACTAGGAACGTCAAAGTCGGAAGTCATTCCTGCTGGAAAGATCACACAAAAATCGGGCGCTGTGATGACATTAAAGCAAATCGAAAATTTCCCAATAACTGCTATAACGAGCTTTTTAAATGAAGGGAAACCGTCTTTTCTTGTCGCGACGTGGGCGATTCCTTCAAAACTTGTTCGATTTGATGTAAACTTAGAAGATCTGATTGAACAAGGTCCGTCTCTTGAACTTACGATTGGAAGCGTTCGCTCGGGAGTTTCGACTGGTCAAAACTTTTCGTATTTCGTTTCAGACGCTGTTCCCTCCGAGCTTGTTACCATTGATAACAACAACTTCGCCCAGATTCAGTCGATTATTTTACCGTGTCGTTCGATTCGGAACGGACACTTCGTACGTGGAGATCAATCGTCTGATTATGAATTTTCGTTTTGGGTGTCACATTCCTCTCCGTTATCAATATGTAAGGTGAGGCACAATAAGGATGATGGAATGGCGAGCGTTGTATCATTTTTTCAAATTGATGGTACAGATGATTTAGCAGGGACGAGCATTATTGCAAACACGCATGATGGGCAAATTAAAATTATCGTTGGTACGAAAAGTTATCACAAAGCTACGCCAGCGACTGTATTTCTTTTAAGAGATGATGGAGTGATTTCTCTCGAAAAGTCTTGGAAGTTTGATGGAAGTAGTACGATTAATTGCATTCGCTTCGACGATGATATCGCATATCTCGTCAATCGTAAAAGTCCAGGGGAGATAATGAGTATAAATGTCACGGAAGGAAAATTGCACGAACAAATTTCTCGCGATTTTTCGGAGCACAACGCGTCGTATTGTCCGATTTACGTCTACGGAGGTGGTACTCGTACATCGAAAATCTCGATTGGCGCTCCCCTCGTATTTGAAATAAAAATTCCAACGAGAAATGTAACCAACTCGAGTGACGTTCAGTGGATGCAAATCGGGCTTACGGTGGAAACTGACGAGTTATCATCCTTAGAAATCTTCTTTGAAATCGATTTAGAAGAGGGAAAGGACCATTTCTTTCCCATATTTCTGGGTGCATCGCAACTTTCCTCCTCCTCTTCCTCCACGATTCTCCGGGCAAAGTTTTCGAGCGCGTCTTCGATTCCACAGCCGGGAATCACAAACTTCATAGAGAGCCGCGTGGCCGCGAGAGACATCAAATCGTTCAAGCTCGTCGTTCGTAATTTGAAGTCAAACTTTCTTCCTGATGATGAGAGAATAGTGAAGCACTTCAGCGTTCAGACTTGCACATCGTTGTAGTATGAAAAATATCTTAAAATCCTTCACTTCAGCACACAAAAAGAGTTTAGCATGCAAGCCTCCTCGACGACGACGACGACGACGACGACTCACATCCACGCTTCTGCATCTTCTCGTTGTCGTCCACCTTGGCTGCGCAATTCGAGTCAACGCGCATCGCGTTCGTTTTCGTTGAAAGCGTCGTCTTCCAAACAACAACAACAACAACATCGTGATGACTTTGAGTCTTTCCTTTTTGAGTGGCAAAGCGAGTTGTGCGACAAGTTGACTCGATTAGATGGGAGCAACGAGAATAACAACCACGAGGGATTTTGCGACGACCCGTGGGAAAGAGAAGACGGATCGTTCGGACGAACGAGAGTCTTTTCGGACGGTGATTTATTCGAGAAAGCTGCCTGCAATGTTTCGGTCATTCGAGGCACTTTAACGGAAACGCGCGCGAAAACAATGTCCTCGAGAGGGAGAAAAGGTATCAACCCGAAGGGAGGACAAAAATACAACGCGTGCGCGTTATCATTAGTGTGGCATCCCCGAAGCCCACACGTACCAACTTTTAGGGCAGACATCAGGCGCTTCGCGGTTGAACCAGACTCAGCATCCGTAGGGACAGAAACAAATGCCTGGTATGGTGGCGGCATGGATTTGACGCCCTATTATTTAGATGAGGAAGACGCGAAACATTTTCACGGTAAGTGCAGAGATGTTTGCGACGAGTACCAAACTAGAGAAAGCGTGGAAAAATTCGGCAAACACTCGCTCTATCGCAAGTACAAAGAATTCTGCGACAGTTATTTTTACATTCCAGCGAGGCTCGAGCATCGCGGCGTCGGTGGATTATTTTTCGATGACGTCGCAACAAGGGGGGGAGAAGACGGCGACGCCTCTGTCGCGCCGTCTGATGCAAAGGCGTTTACGAAAGCAGTCGCTTTGAGCTGGCTCGATGTTTGGGAGCCAATCGCGAAGAAAAAAAGAAACACAGCAATAACCGAACAAGAATCTATATGGCATCAACAACGAAGAGGTCGATATTTGGAATTCAACCTTCTCTACGATCGAGGAGTCAAGTTTGGATTAGACGGCGTGACTCCCGACAGATTCGAATCGATCATGGTGTCAGCTCCCCCAAGGATAAGATGGGATTACAAAGCTACTCCGCCAGAAGGGTCGAAGGAGGCGCGGTTGTTGGAAGTTTTACGCGAGCCAGTCGATTGGGTCGATTAAGAAAAGATTATAATAAATATTGATTTAGATACTAGTACTTAAAAGTTCATAGAGCAGTAAGTCACCCTAAGTTTTCCAGTAATCAAGTCTATCCACTTTGACAAAAAATTCTTTCCCTTCGTGTGTTCTTCACTTTAAGAAGCCAGACAACCATGCACCGCAACGGCATCGTATCCACCTCTGCCGCGGCTCTCTCGCCGAAGCAGAAGCAGCAACCCCCACCCAGAGCGTCCTCGCCGAGTGGCTTTTTGCATCATCATCACCATCATCTTCATCAACAACAACAACTACACCCACACACATTTCGGTTCCACTTTCTTTCGCATCATCACCAACACAAGAGAGCTGTTTCTTCTTCCGTCGTCAAAGGCGCGCGTTCGTCTCCGTCACCATCAGAGCACGTCATCGTTCCAGCTGGCGTAGAATTCCCTGGCTCCTATTTAGCCACAGGAAAGTTTGGTCGAGGTTTGTTCTCGAATGGAAGCTCCCAAGATGTCCCGCTGACGTCCACGCCTTTAAACGTGTGCGCGTGCGTTCCCGAGGACGTTCTTAGCAGTAGCGGCGGCGGAGGCGCAAACATGTCATCCGCGTTAACGCAGCCGCAACAGGACCGCGTAAGAGAATTCTACACGGAATGGATGAATGGGTTAGGTATTCCTTCAATTCCAGAGACTTTGGTCAAATTTGTCACTGAGTGTCAAATGCCAAAAGATATGCGCATAGCCGTTGTCGTCGCGTGGTTGACCAAGAACAGCGAAGAATGGAAAACGTATAAGCGTGAGACGTTGCCAAAGTCGTACGACTCGTTGTATTTAGCGAACGAAAAAGAGTTGGAGGAGTTACAAGACGTGAGCGTGATGAACATGGCGAAAGGGTCGGCTAAAATGTACGAGGCACAGCTTGAACAGTTATTGAAAGAGCCACTATTTAATAAGGAAGGGGTGAAGGATATGATTGACTTGGAGGATTTGAGGTGGGCGAGATCGGTCGCGCACACGAGAGCGATGAGTGGAAAACTGAATGTGGCCGGAGAAGGGTCTTTTCCGTGCGCGTTTGTCGTACCTGGCGCAGATTTGACGAATCATAGGACAGTGCCGAACTCAATATATGGTGTCAGCAAGGATGGATTACGGTACGAGTTGAAATGGAGAGCGAAAAACTCCTTAGAGGAGGACAAGAAGGAAGGATTACCGCCGCCACTAGAAGAGGAGAAAGAACCGAAAGAAGGATTGGAGATGTTTATTTGTTACGGGGCGAGACATCCCAACGCTTTATTAGCGTTGCATTACGGGTTCGTTGACGATACGAATCCGAACGATAGGATACCCATGGAGTGCGTGATGCCCGGTATGAGGAAGGCACCGTTCAAGGTGGTGAAGAAAGCAGTGCAAGAGCTGAAAGAAAAAGGAGACGATAGAGCGGCGTGGGCTGGGTCCCAGTTGTTAGCAGTCTCGAAGAGAAGTCCTGAAGGCGTACCAGATGAAATCGCGGATCAAGAAAAGGTTCATCCGGAGATTGTGCAGCAAATGAAAAAAGCTCCAGTGGCGGCGCTTTCGCAGTTTCCGACGACGTTAGAAGACGACGAGAAGATTGTGTTTGATGAGATTGAAAGTTCGCGCATGCAAGTCGCGATTAGCTATAGAATAGCGCAGAAGAGGCATTTGCACGCCTACCAAAGATTTTTAGACACGCTCTGATTCATACTATTTTGATTTCACATTTTTTACGCCGTGGCTAATGAGCGCTTTAGCCATGCCTCGAATGGCAACTGGAATACCGAAGCTCATGATTTCACCAAATACTTCCAACTGCGCGAGCGAAGGATACATCTTATTCGCTCTCACACCTAACACGTCGCACCGTTTCGCTCCAATTAACTTTCTCATCACTTTTTCGATCGACACAGCACCAATCCACGCTACCTTTTTATGATCTACCACGTCTGGATGTTCCCGAAACCGAACCATCAACGCGAAGACAATATTCAACACGCCGAGCAGAATGAGCACAGAAGACAGACTCAAAACTCTTTTTTCCTTCGATGGCACTTGCCTGGACGCGTGCGCGCAGAGCAAAACGATTAAAAACTGCATCCCATTCGTCGCCAAGATTGGTACATTGTGTATGTCGTACTGAACTGCGTTTCCGACAATCTTTTTAGGAAGGAAAACCGAAAGTAAAACTAAAGGGTGATACACCATCGCCGTCGCGACGACGCCGTTTAAATAACTTCTCGCTTTCGCCGCCGCTTTGTATCGATCCACGATTTTCTGCCTGTACGCGTGATCGGAACCGTCTGTACCCATTGGCCTCGCGACGCTTTTGTTCCGCATGTCCATTTTTGTCGTGAACCGCAGTGGTGGGTTGGTGTTTGTTTATGTGTTGGTTTCGTGGTGAATATATTTTTATTTATAACGACTTGTATAACGACTTGTCTCTCTCATGCATGGATGGAAAAATTTTGTTCTTCAAACTCTTTTCCTTCTTGCTTCAACATAAAAAAAGAGAAAGACT
>ERZ802830.4833-NODE-4833-length-10579-cov-6.6908_pt1 | contig 10579 bp, 4 predicted proteins | sample MGYA00345654_ERZ802830 | MGnify/ENA primary metagenome ERZ802830 (study PRJEB30503, sample SAMEA104212375) | marine metagenome | biome: Westerlies Biome; feature: [SRF] surface water layer (ENVO:00010504) within the epipelagic zone...; material: water...
CGCGGTGACGCCAAAGTGTCCACTATCCGCAAAGATGTTGTTTTGAACTTCCAGTGACGATCCATTGAGGACGATGCTGATGAGATCACCGCGGATGGATGCGCTAAAGTCCACGTGGGCTTGCTCAGGCAAGTCAACAGGGGCCTTGGCGATTTCGGTGACATCTTGATCTTTTCGGTGGATCAAAATCGAAGCACTTCCCCGAACGGGATCGATGTGGCAAGCATAGCCCTCATAGACATTTCCAACAGCGGTTCCGCGTAAAAGTAGCGCCACGCCGGTGTTGTTCTTTCCGGATTCAAATCGACCGCGAATGGCCCAATCGACCGCTCGTTCACGTGCCAATGCAAATGGAGGTGCATCGGGACGGTTGTTGATAATGCCTTCATATTTTCCATCCCATTTCCCCTTGAAATAATTCCAGCGATTCCCATCCGGTCCCTTGAGAAAACGGCGTGCAGGCACTGCTGCCTGATACCCGTCAAACAAGGCCGGCGAATAATCCGGGGTGAACTGGATATATCCGGATCTTGTGAGGTAGCGAGTGGTCTGTTTCTCGAGGTATGTTTCCGCCATGCGCGTTTCGTCTGCATCAGGCAATCTGGAGAGCGTTTTGAGAAAGGCCGACTGAACTGGATTTTCTTTCTTCAGGCATTCAGCTGCGATGCGCTCAGCGCAGTGATTGACGAATTCTCCATTCAGTAAAAGCAGGGCCTGAGGGGCAACGGTAGTGGTGGGGCGCACTCCGAGTGGACTTTCGGTGTTGGTATAGTCAAATATCTCAAAAAAGGGAGACACCATCGTACGCTTCACGAAGGCATAAATACTGCGTTGGTTCTGTTCCTGTTCGCTTGACCAGCCCCATCCCCGCCCCGGGCGGGACCCTCCAGCGACGACCTCGCCATTGAGGGCAGGAAAAAAACCTCTTCCGCCACGACCTCCGCGGTTCAGGTTACCTGCCACCTTCAGCATGGCGTCCCGGATGGTTTCGGCTTCCAGTCTTCGCAGGTTTTGTCTCCAGAGAAAACGATTGTCAGGATCGGTCGTCTCGTTCGCTGGATTCGAAGTGCTGCTTCGTTTCCATGCTTTCGACTGCATGATTACCCGGTGGAGATGTTTGATGGACCACCCACCCTGAATCAATTCACGGGCCAGCCAATTTAGTAAACGAATATCCGAGGGTGGTTCACCTGCACGACCGAAGTCGTTGGGTGTAGTAACGATTCCCTTGCCAAAGTGATAATGCCATACACGGTTTGCCATTACCCGCGCAGCAAGGGAAGAAGCGTCGCTTGATATCCATTTTGCAAAGCTGCGTCGCAAGCCTGTGCTTTGCTCCGTTGGCACTGGCGATGGTTTGCCACCACCAAGAAAAGTTGGGAAACGGGGTTCGACCTTAGTTGAGGGCCTTCCAGCATTGCCGCGCACCATGATAAATGTATCCAGCGGATCGGGACCGTGCTCCGTGATGGCCATGGCTTTCCCGTCAGCAATTTCAAGAAAACCATCCGGATAGGGCTTGGCACTGCGGAAAAATGACAGCATTTCGTAGTATTCCTTCTGAGGTATTGGATCGAACATGTGATCGTGACAGCGTGCACACCCTGCAGTGACGCCCAGAAAGGTTTCGGAACTTGTACGAAGCATGTCATCCAGTCCGTCAAATTCCGCCGCGCGTTTGTCGTCCGGCTCATCATCATAAACCCCCAGTCGGTAAAACCCGGTGGCGACAATGCCCTCATCACCTGCGTGAGGCATCTCATCTCCTGCCAGCTGCTCCTGCATGAATTGGTCATAAGGCTTGTCCTCGTTGAAGGACTTGATGACATAATCACGGTATCGCCAGGCTTCCTGTTTCTCGTCGTCCCGTTCGTAGCCATTGCTCTGTGCAAAGCGCACGACATCGAGCCAATGTCTTCCCCAGCGTTCGCCGTAGCCCGGCATGGAAAGCAGGTGATCGACTCTTTGTTCAAAGGCATCGGGGCGTTGGTCCGCTTCGAATGATTCTACTTCTGCGTGCGTTGGAGGTAAGCCGATCAAGCCGAAGTAAGCCCGGCGTATCAAGGTGCGCCGTGAGGCTTCTGGGTTGGGTGTGAGTTGCTTCTCGCTGAGTCGTGACTCGATTACCTCATCCAGAGAGGCAAAATGCTGATCGGGCAAGGGTTGAAAGGCCCAATAATCTTGCTTGATCTCGGGAGCATGGCCTTCCTTGTTTGCCTCTTCTCCATCCTGACTCCTTGCGGTGGTATCGATGGAATGGCTGGATTCCCCAGGCCATGGAGCGCCCATGGCAATCCATTCTCGAAGATGTTCGATTGTTCGTTTCCCCAGTTTGTTTTTGGGTGGCATCTGAAGTTCTGCATCCGAATATTGGACTGCCTTGATCATCAAGGATGTCTTGGGATCGCCAGGAGTGATGGCTGCCCTCCCTGAATCCCCTCCCTCAAGCATCCCCTGCAAGGTGTCCAATCGCAGGCCACCCTTTAATTTTTCGGAAGTGTGGCATTCAAGGCACTGATCAATCAGGAGAGGTCTGATATGCTGTTCGAAAAAAGAGATCCCTTTGGCATCGGCCGCGGACACTGAGCTGTCGAGGAAAGCAAAACACAGGGAAACCAGCACGATGCAGGCGTATATGACACTTAAAACTGTCCAGTTTGATTTTCTGACAAACATTTCAATAGCCAATCGTTGATCAAATCATACAGAAACCCGCTGATCCAGAGCAAGACCTATCGGGTTCCCGCAATATCATGATCTAATTTTCCTTGAATGGACTCTCGTTTTTAAAAATAGAAAAACTGGAAGGAAACCAAAGAGAGAGATCAGCGTGTTGATCGCCTTCATTGATTCCATGCGCTCAAGAAGTGTTTCAACACAAAAAAGCTAATTTTTTTCAGCAAAATTGTGCATTAACCAATGAATGCGATTGGGATATATTACTCAGTAACCAAGTAAGAAACCAATCTTTTGAGTCTTATATCAACAAATACACAGTATGGAACCATCGCTCAGGTTGAAGAGGGCTTGTTGCATGGTGTTTCGGATGGCCACCACCCCAACGGCCAACTGCAGGTGAGGGAGCATTCTGAGAAAAATATTTCTCATGGGTTGCGCACCAAATGGTTTGAATCTGGGCTTACGGATAGTTTTGGGGTCATGATGACTGTGGGCCAGGCGTTGAACCTAAGGACTGACAACTTGCTTGGGAATGATATTGATCCAGAAAAGAATACCTTTCACCTGATTCATATACCTGCTTTTAGTGAGAACGGAGGAACCATTACTTATGACGGGGAAGTCATTGCTTACACACGTCCTGACAGCGAGGGGGATTTGTATGTGCCAGTCATTGGATTGACGAAAGAAGCCCTCATGGGCGTTCAGTATGAACTCGCATGGGATCATCGAATGCTTTCACTCAAAGGCGTAATCTCAAATAGCCTTCCAGGTTTTGTCATGGGCGTTCATACCTACGATCAAGAGGGATGGGCGTCGGTGGCCTGGGATGATGCCACCCTGGCTGGAATAGACATTGATGAGCACGAACCCATGATGGTCTGGCGCTTCTGCCGGGTGGCAGAGGGAGGCACTGGGTTATCCCTGGAGAGAGCGCTACTGGTTGGGAAGCAGGAAGGGTTTGGGCGTATGCCAAGTGCCACGCTTTATCTGAGGCCTGATGATCGTTCAATGGCAGGTTTGCGCGGGGGGATCAAGGCCATTGATTTTCATGGACATCAGATCCACCTATGGGTTGATACGCGTGGTGCTCAGCATTGGCAGCTGGAGTCAGCTTCAAGGCTTGAACCATCAAAGTGGTCGCGATTGAAAATACTCGCAGGAAATGAACGTTGGCAACAATTGGTGTTGCCTCACAACGAAGGCATGCATTTCCTCAGGTTGCTTCCGTTGATCGGCACGGATCGTTAAACTTATCTCATCCTCAGCAGAATGACCTTCAGGAGGCCAATGTGCTTTTATAGCAAGGTGATCCATTTCATGGTGTTTGCACCCAAATCTTATTTCCCGGAATGACGTCTTTGATTTGAGGGTATCGGCGGCAAAGTTGCACCCCGAAAAAAACTTGCCAAAAATCAATCTATCAAGGCATTCTATGCGATCCCTTCTTTGTATGACAACGGTTCTGGTGCAGGACATTTGTGCTCTCGGTCTGAGGGTATGGGATCAATTAATGGTAAGAACCCAAAAATAATAAATATGAACATCAAAAAACGGTCATTTGCTGGTTGGGCCATCTTCTCGCCTCTATTCTTTATTGCTTTAACACAGGGCGTTTTTGCGCAGACGTGGACCGAGGCGATCGAAGAATCAGCGCCCGCCTATTGGTGGCGGTTTGAGGAAACCAGCGTGTTTAACTCGATTCCAAACGAGGGATCAGCAGGAAATGTGTTCAATGCCCTCTACGGACTTGATATCACAGATGATGATCTTCAAAAACAGAGCGCTTCTCCATTACTGGGCAAAGCAATGGAATTTACAGGACCTTCCGCAGGGGGCGATTCCGAGAAGATTATCGAATTGACCGTTCCTGATGACACAAGCGGCATCCCTGAACTTGTGAATTTCAGGACTTCCCCGGAAGATAAGGAAACCACAGTGGAGTATTGGATCAAAACCTCTCAAACCGGCAGCAACGGTGATCAGACCTGGACAAACCCTGCCATACTCGGCCACGAGAGTCCCGGTGATGGAGACCTCTACTGGGGATTTATCACTGGTGAAGGGGAGTTAGGAATGAGTACCTCTGACATGGTTGAAATTAGATCTGAAAAAGACGGCAATATCGATGTTTCTGACGGGAAATGGCATCATATTGTCATGGTCAAAGATTGGAATCTTGAAGAAGCCAATTACTCCGTCATGTATATTGACGGTGGCAGTGCAAGCGGGGGAGCCACGGTGGTTAAATCGACTGCTGCGGGCGATGCAAGCCTTCAAGATGCTGATAGTGTCATCACCATGGTTGGGAAGACTCAAAATGGCGGTGGCAATGATGTTCAATACATTGGTTTTCTTGATGAACTGATCATCTATGACCGCGCATTGTCTGCCGAGGAAGTAGCGGGTCATTTTGCGACGGTCGAAGCCGATAGCGACGGAGACGGCATCTCTGATCGCTTCGAATTGGCCAATGGCTTGAATCAAAATGTGGATGATGCGGGGGGAGATCTCGATCAGGATGGCGCAAGCAATCTGACGGAATTCAATAGCGGGAGTGATCCTCAGAATCAGGATACGGATGGAGACGGACTGCTCGATGGTGTGGAAACCGCCACGGGGATCTGGGTGAGCGAATCCAACCGTGGCACCAGCCCCACCAGTATGGATACGGATGGAGATGGTCTGAGTGATTCATTGGAAACCAACACCGGTGATTTTGCCGGAGCCGACAATCCGGGTACGAGTCCTGTGGCTTTCGATTCGGACGGTGATATTTTTGGTGATTGGTCTGAAATTTCCCGAGAAACCAATCCAAACGATGCTTCAAGCAAACCGGAAGTCGCCAAGGATTGGGTGACTCAGATCAACAACGATGAACCCTCGTATTGGTATCGATTCGAGTCGGATTCTACCGATGCAGGCCTTCCAAATCAGGGGGCAGTCGACGGCTTTGACGGCACTTTCAGTGACAAGTGGCAGGATGCAGATCTCGGTAAGGAAAGTGCCTTTGACGGTTTAGGTAAAGCGGGTGAATTTACCGGGCCCCCTCCATCGGACATCAGCCTTTTTTCTGATTGGGAATTTGATTTTTCAGGACAGGCTTCCTTTGTCGATTTTGGAGATGTGCTGCCAGAACTTACCAACTTCCGGTCAGCCCCTGAGATCAAGGCCACCTCGGTAGAATATTGGATCAAGACATCGCATGCAGGTTCCCAGGGAACGCAGACATGGAATAGCCCTGCTGTTATTTCGCATGAAAGCCCTGGGGATGGGGATATGTATTGGGGGTGGATCAATGGAGATGGCGATTTTGGCTTCAGTACTTCCGATATTGCCGAGCTCAGTACCGGTGCGAGCAGTGGATACGAAGTGGTTGATGGTGAATGGCATCACGTTCTCATGGTCAAACAGTGGAATGGAGAAGAAGATCCTTCGACATCGGCGCTTTACATTGATGGAGGCAAGAGCGCCGGGGGTGTTTCTCTCTTTTCGGATACGGCTGCGGGTAGTCCCAGTCAGCAGGATGATGACGGGGGGATTCGCTACCTTGGCTTGGTTGAAAAAGGCGCGGATGGAAACCCTGACGTTCAATTCATTGGTATGCTCGATGAACTAGCCATCTACGATCATGCCTTGGACGAGACAGATGCTCTGTTGCACTGGATGGCCGCCGGAGGTGAAGTTTCAGGCGGTGGCGGTGGAGATGGATCTGCGGGTATCCAAAGTATCGATGCATCGAGCGGAGATATCGTCATCACCTATGAAGGTGCGCTGATGTCTTCCGAAGCGATCACAGGACCTTTTGAGCCTGTGGAGGGAGCTTCCTCTCCTCACACCGCGGCGCCAAACGGCAGCCAGCGCTTTTTCATAGCGCAGTAAATTTTAAAAAATGTGAGCATTTCGACAGCGAATCTTCGGTAGAAGGTTCGCTGTCTTTTTTTTGCGCACACTGGAAATTCAATTCGTATTGCCTAATGATCTATCTCGGTTATTGTGTGCGACAACCTGATCGATTTTTATCAATGATTGACTTTCGAAATCACGGATTTGTGCTGCCAACACTCTGTTGGCTTGGAATCGCTATCTCGATTTTAGCCGAGGACATTACAAAAATGCCCGGGCAGCAGGAGCATGTTTTCAATCTTCCTTTTCGTGAGGAATACCAGCGTCAGGATCCTAAAAAAGATGGATGGAATTCCGAAGCCCTCCAAAGCCTGGCTTCAAAAAATCTCAAATTGCTCTTCAATTCAGCGCCCGGTGCAGTCACTGCATCGCATGCTGCTACCCTTCTTTCCGAGGCATTTACTTCGACTGCTCTCATGGCTGAGACGGAATTGATATTTGAAGATAATGATTTCATCATCAGACGCTCCAAGGACTTGAAGAGCCTCCCCGAGACATTTTCCAAGATAGAGTTTGGCGAACTTCGGCGACAGATCGGAATCGAGACAGCCAAACATACCAGAGTGCACCGATACTTTAAAGTCGTGTCGACTGAAATGGAGGACGCGAATCTGACAACGCTCGTTCTTTTTGAATCGTTGATGAAATCAGCTTCTGGGAGCATACAGATGAACGCCAAATGGCAAGCCCATTGGAAGATAGAGAGCTCCGACAAGATCAAATTGCTGCGTCTTGTCCTGATGGATTATCAGCAAGCGGAATCCAAACTTCCCGGAGGCGCGTTATTTGGTGATGTCACACGATCTGTTTTTGCTGATCAAAAAACCTTTGAACACCAAATCAAGTATGGAGTCGAGCATTGGCGGCATCGTTTGGAAAGATCTGTTTCCCCCTCACTGGTTGCGGCAAATGGTCTGGCCATTGGAGATATCAACGGAGATGGTTTGGAGGATGTTTTCATGGCGCAGGATCGCCATTTGCCGGATTTACTCCTCATTCAACAACCTGACGGATCGGTTCTGGATGTCGCTGAGCGATGGGGTGTTCGTTCGCTTGCCGTGTCCTCCAGCGCACTCTTGCTCGATTTGGATAATGATGGAGATCAGGACCTGGTTGTAGGGGGGGAAGGGGAGGTTCGTTTTTTTGAGAATCAGGCCATGAGTCGGTTTGAATTGAAGTATCGATTGAAATACCCGTCTCGAGTCGAGTCCATGGCGGCCGCTGACTATGATCGGGACGGTAGATTGGACCTTTATCTTTGTGGCCATACTCGAGCTACTGTGGATCAGTCTGAAAGTGTCCTCGGGATCCCTATTCCCGTCTACGATGCCCAGAACGGCCAGGCCAATGTGATGGTACGCAATATGGGTGGATGGAATTTCAGAGACGCCACTGAAGCTTCTGGTTTGATGGTCAACAATAACCGGTTTTCCTATGCCGCGGCTTGGGAAGATTACGACAATGACGGGGATCAGGATCTTTATGTTGCGAATGATTTTGGGCGCAACAATCTCTATCGTAATGAAGGCGGGCGTTTCGAAGACGTCGCAGCAGAGGCCGGTGTGGAAGACATTGCTTCCGGTATGTCCGTTGCATGGGCAGATGTCGATCAGGATGGTTGGATGGATCTTTATGTGAGCAACATGTTCTCTTCGGCTGGAAATCGACTTACTTATCAGCGAGACTACCAAATTGGGGACACACGAGAGAATGTGGACAAATTACAACGTATGGCGCGCGGCAACACGCTGTTCATGAATCAGGGGAACAGTCGGTTTGTTGATGCCAGTTCACAGTCAAATACAAGCATGGGACGATGGGCTTGGTCTTCTCAATTCGGGGATATCAACAACGATGGGCTTGAGGATCTTCTGATTGCCAATGGATTTGTTACCAACACGCGACTAGACGATTTGTGAAGTTTCTATTGGCGGCGCGTGGCGTCGCAAACACCGACGAAGCGTGATGGTGATTCTGGTTTGGATGCTTATCGCCTCTCATGGCTTACAGCCAATGCTCTCCTGCGGGATGGTTACAGCTGGAGTGGGAATGAGCGGAATGTGGCCTATCTGAACCTACCCTCCATGCCAATGGCAAATGTCTCAGGTGTCGCTGGCTTGGATCTCATCGACGATGCACGTGCTCTGGCTCTTGCAGATTGGGATGGTGACGGTGATCTCGATATCTGGATGACCCAGCGCACGGGGCCCTCTGCCCGTTTATTGCTCAATCAATCAAGGAATGCTCATCAATCCATTCAACTTCGTCTGCGCACAAATTCCGGCAATCGAGATGCTATTGGAGCACGAGTTGCGTTGCATCTTGGGGGGGATAACCGTTATCAGACCGCTCGTGCAGGCAGCGGCTATCTTTCGCAATCCAGCAAGTGGTTGCACTTTGGTCTGGGTAATTACGATGGTCCGCTGCAGGTAACGGTGACATGGCCAAATGGTGAGCATGAGCGCTTTGACAACTTTTCCAGCCGCGGGAAATATATGCTGAATCAGGGAACCGGCAAGGCGCTGCGAAAAGCGCATCGAGACGTGGCTGTAAGTCTCAATGTGGCTGAGCTCCCCTGTACGGAGGTGACTAGTCAGGCGCGGATTGTTCCTTACAGTCAAATTCCATTTCCACGAATGGTTTTGAATAACAAGAAAGGAGGACGAGTGGTTCTGGGGATGCCTACATCCGCTCCGACATTAATGCTCTTGTGGGCCAGTTGGTGTAACTCATGCGCTGTCGAGATGAAATTGTTGGCAACGTCACAAAATGAAATCAAGAAATCGGGTTTGAATATTGTTGCTGTCAGTGTGGATGGGCTTGATCAAACCAAAGCTGCTTCAAAAGATCAGACGGACCGCTTCTTGAGGAGATTGAAATTTCCTTACGCCTCATTCTCCGGTGATCAAAGTGTGATTGACCAGCTGGAAGTGTTACACCGTTCGCTTGTGGACACGCATCTGCCACTTCCTCTTCCTGCCAGTGTTCTGCTGGATCGCCACGGCCGGATTGCTGCGATTTACCGAGGTCCAGTTGATGTAACAACCCTCCTCAATGATGTTCAGCAATTGACTCGAAAAGATGAAAGGCCGGTGAGTGCATCTATCCCCTTCGGTGGCGGTGATTTTTCTCTCACGCCTCCCGTAGCTATGGACCCCATTCAGGTAGCATTGACTTTCTATCAAGGGGACCAATCGGTCCATGCAAGAAACTACATGCGCCAGTTGATTCACATTGCAGAAACAAAAGCTGTCGGTCATGAAAACTTGAACCGTGGAGAGTTACACTACTTTTTTGCGACACTCCTGGAGGAATCCGGGCAAGTCAAGGATGCCGTGCACGCCTACAAGTATGCGCTCTCAGCCAACCCTGAAAAGTGGGAAGCGCATAGGAATCTGGCAAGCCTTTACTATCAGCAGGACCAGTGGAAGGATGCGTTGCCTCACTTCCAGAAATCGGTTCAATTCGAGCATGCAAATATAAATTTTCGACTTGAGTTCGCTGCGACCGCCTTCCGCTTGGACTTACCTTCCATCACGCGTGAACAGCTCTTGGAAATTCTTAAACTGGATCCGAACCATGAGATGGCAAGCAGGATTTTGCAAAGACTCAATGAGATTGAAAAAAAGAGTCCTGACGGTAATCCCAAAACACCCTGAGGAGTTTATGAGTATTTCCTTTTCCTGAATAACGAACATTCAAAAAAGTATTCGAGGTAATATTCGATTTCCTTTTTGATGTTTAGTAATGGGGGCCGTCGCAGTATAAAGCTACAAAGTAAATTGCTGGAATCAAAATACGCTTAGACCGTTCCTCCTGGAAAGGCGAGTAGCATTTCTCAATGCCCGAAATCTATCACTGCAACATTCAGGGCGTGTGTTGCAGTCATCTCTCTCTTTGCATTCTGCAAACCATTCGGTTAACTCAACGATAGTACACCAGCCCCCCGACCTGGTTAAGTTCGAGCTATTTTAAAAAGTGCAAACGAAACAGC
>ERZ802830.4835-NODE-4835-length-10578-cov-14.0814_pt1 | contig 10578 bp, 11 predicted proteins | sample MGYA00345654_ERZ802830 | MGnify/ENA primary metagenome ERZ802830 (study PRJEB30503, sample SAMEA104212375) | marine metagenome | biome: Westerlies Biome; feature: [SRF] surface water layer (ENVO:00010504) within the epipelagic zone...; material: water...
TCGCCATGTTCGTCATGGTGTCCAGTGTCATGGTGGTCAGCGTCTTCGTGCTGTCCATCCTGTTCGTTGTGCACGCTATGATGCTCCGACTCTTCGTCCGCGTGGATGGCCTCAATTGCGTCTAAGCTGACGAATAATGCATTGTCCACCGGTGTACCGGTTGTCGCGAGGACGCCGCTAACGGCGAAGGTCACTTCATCGTGATGAGTAAAGCTGGTGTCTGCCATACCATGGCTTAAGACAAGCTCGTCGCCTAGGCCATAAGCCAGCTCTGTTGCAACGTGCGAGCCAATGACTACATCCAGCGTAGTATTAAAGCGCTGGCCGTTTTTGAAGACTAAGGGTTTGTTTTGACCGTACTTGTAACGGTCGAAGAATTCGGCAGAGGTTCCTACTACGCGGTAATTTTTGTGTGAATCGCCAAGTGATATGGGTACGACCCATTCGACATTTCTCTGTTCGCTTATCTTTTCAACCGATTCCCATGAAATGTTAGCGGTTGGATTACCGATACGAAAAATAGACAAAAGTAGAAGATTGATTTCTCCGGTTCTCGCGCCAACTATGAGATCAACGTTGGAAACAGTGCTTGCGAAACTTGAACGGGCTTCGTGGCGCACATGCTCTACACTTAGCAGTACAAAAACACTGATGGCTACTGCTGTAATGGCAAGCGCTACTCCGCTAAGCCGATACAGCAGACTTTGATAGGCCACACCAAGTAATGCACGCAATGTGCTCATCAGTTCGTACCCACTGGTTGATTCAAATCATTAAGTGCAACACGGTGTTTAAACATCTTGCCGATCGATGGATCGTGGCTAACAAACACCATTGCGCAGTTCGTATCATCGAGCACTTCGTTGAGTAGGGTTAAAAACGAATCCTTGTTGGCATCATCCAGAGCTGAGGTGGGCTCGTCTACTAGCAACAGAGCGGGCGAGTTTATCAGTGCGCGAACAATGGCTACGCGCTGTTGTTGGCCGATGCTTAGATTTTCCGCTTTGCGGGAATATAAACTGCTCTCTAGATTTACCCGCTCCAGAAGCTCCAATGCGCGGGTTTTTAGGGCTTTAGAGGAACGACTCCCAAACTCGGCCGCCAACAGCACGTTATCTAATACCGACAAAAAGGGGATTAGGTTGAATTGCTGAAAAACCACGCCGATATTCTTAGCCCGAAAAGCATCTCTTTTACGACCGCTGAGTGTTGAGATTTGGGTATCAAGAATGCTCACCGCGCCTGCTGTCGGCGTGCGAAGTCCAGCAAGTAGCCCCAGCAGCGTGGACTTGCCACTACCGGAATTGCCTTGCAGAAAAACCCGCTGATTAGGTTCGACGCTCCATGCAGGGATGGTTAGAACCGGTGCCATATCAGCACCGAAGCGAAAAACGAGGTCTTTGATATCAATCGCTGCTGCTGTATTTTCTTGGGTTGCCAATAGAAGATCTGCTCGTAAAGCCAACAATGATACAATTTAACACTTTTTGGGGCACCCACAATGCATAAGCTCGTGTTCTTCGCCAAGGTCTTGTTAATTAGTAATCTTTTGTTGTCGCCGCATGCCGTAATGGGCGATGCAAAGATGCTATCTTGGCAGGACTTGTTACCCCCGTTCGATGACAGTCTGGACTTAGACGACGGATTGAACTGGGGTGAGCGTGTGCGCACAGACCTTACCGAAGAGGACGTCCGCATTCCTGGATTTATGGTGCCGTTGGAATACAAAGAGACCGAGGTGGTGACACGTTTTCTTTTGGTGCCGTACTTTGGTGCTTGCTATCACGAGCCTCCACCGCCGCCGAACCAAACCATCTATGCGGTTTATGAGCCTGGGTATGAGATGGGGGAAATTTGGCAGCCGGTATGGATTGAGGGCAGAATATCCGCCAGTCGAGTGGAGGAAGATTTGGCAACCGCATCATATTCAGTGAGTGCCACGATCATTGAGCCCTACGATTAGTGCGGTAGCGATCGATTAGCAAAGTAAGCGCCGCAGGAAAGCAGCGCTGTTCCTTCAAAGACTTTTAAGCAAGAGCTTTTTCGAATAACTCCTCATACTCTGCCGCTGAACAGGGCCGAGGATTGGTGAACGTGCAGACATCCTTAGCCGCATGCACTGCTAGCGCTGGAATCGACTCCGACTGCACGCCCATTTCAGATAAGTTAGCGGGAAGTCCCAGCTCCGCGTTTAAGTTGCGTATGTAGTCAGCTGGATCTGTCCCTCCACCGGTGCCCATGGCCGCATTTAGCCTACTGTATTTGTCACCGACGTGGTCGCGGTTGAAGTCTAGGATCGTCGGCAGAAGCACTGCGTTTAGAGTGCCGTGATGCAGTCTTAGAGATTGATCTGCACCGCAGGCGTGGCTCATAGAATGAACGCTGCCTAAGCCCTTGCTAAAGGCCATAGCGCCTTCTGTTGCGGCCATCATCATATGCCAGCGTGCGTCCTCGTCGCTGCCATCTTGCACCGCTTTGAGTAGATTTCCTTCTCGTATGCCGCGTTCAATGCCATCGCAGGCCACCGCCTCGGCGGGTGGGTTGATTTGTGGTGATAGTAACGCCTCGACGCAGTGAGTCATCGCGTCCATGCCAGTTGCCGCGGTAAGGTGAGGCGGTAATCCTAATGTCAGAGCTGGGTCGCAAATCGCAGTGCGTGGAACTAACTCGCGGCTCGCGAGAATCAGTTTCTCGCCATTGTTCATGATAATGACCGCCCCACTAGATACCTCACTGCCGGTGCCTGAGGTTGTAGGTATGGCGACAAGCGGCGCGACTTCGCTGATTTTGCTGGCGCCGCCGAGCCCTGCCGTGTACTCAATTAAGTCACCCTCATGGGTCACCGCGAGTGCCACTGCTTTGGCCAGATCCATGGATGAGCCACCACCCAGAGCAACTACGCCGTCGCAGTCAGCCTCTTTATACCTCGCCACTGCCTCCTCGACCGCCATTTGAGTAGGATTTTCGGGCGTGCCATCGAATATGGTCAGGGCAGCATCATTGCCCAGCCCGCCGGCCAAATCATCGACCATGCCAAGACTGACGAGCCCCCGGTCTGTGCAGAGTAGCGGTCGGCGAATACCGTGTTGAGCTAGAACTTGGCCCAACTGAGCACTGGCGCCATGGTCAAAGATTGTGTGGGTCATAAAAGTCAGTGTGGCCATGTACGTTCCTTTTTCGCGTTATGTTGGTGTCGGATTTGCCCAGCGCGTGGTGTAAAATGTTACAAGATAACAAATCGATGCAAGAAGACTTAAGATAACAGTCTCATGCAAGTATTTTAGAAGTCATTACATTGAAACCTCATAATCTGATAGAGCTGAAGAATACGGTCCCCGCGCTAGTTGAAGAGTTTGCCCGGCAACTTGTCGACCAGCGGCGCCTTGAGAAAACTCTGGAGGCAGAGTGTGCTGTTTTAGGGGGTAATTTTCAAAGTTGCGACAGTGGTTTTGCGGCTATTTCTGACCTTGACGCGTTTACCGATTTTTGCGGTTGGATCGATTATTGGGTGGAAGAATTTTCGCGCCGCAGCCATGCCACTGCGATACAGTTGAGTTTAAACCACTCGCGTCAGCCCACGTGCCCCCGTTTTCATATAGATAACATCCCATTACGCTTGATCGCTACTCTGTATGGTCCGGGTACCCAGTGGCTGCACGCCGGTGACGTCGTACGCGGTGATGACTGCGCAATCAACCAAAATGTAGACGCTCGAAAGATTCAGCAAATGTCATCGAATAGTGTCGGGTTCTTCTATGGCGCTCGTAGTATGTCAGTCCATGGTGGCGTGGTGCATAGATCGCCGCTTACCACTGAGGATCGAGTGGTCGTAAAAATGGATAAGATCAGCTAAATAGCCATTCTAGGATCATCGCGAACACTACTATGTCGAAATCAGCTATCCCAATTACCGTCCTTACAGGTTTTCTAGGCAGCGGGAAGACGACGGTACTACGCTATCTAGCTGAGCTTGGGGTGCTTAATCGGACGCTTGTCTTAGTCAACGAGTTTGGCGAGGTGGGCTTAGATCATGAGTTGCTGGCGCCCATCGATGATGACACGTTGGTTGCGGTAGAGAGCGGCTGTATTTGTTGCACTATTCGTGCGGACTTGGTTCAGACGCTGAGCGAGGCGCCGTGGCGTTATGCGCGTGGTGGTTCACGCTGGTTTGATCGGGTCATCATAGAGACCACTGGTATTGCTGACCCAGCACCAATATTGCAGACAATCCTAGGCGACGAAAAAGTCTCACAACAATATGCTCTGGCGTCCGTAGTAACGGCAGTAGATGCAGTCAATGGCGTTCAAACATTAGATCGGCATTTTGAAGCGGTGAAACAGGTCGCGGTCGCCGATCGCATTTTGTTAACTAAGGTAGATTTGCTTGATGCGACTAACCCAGAGTTAGATGAGATGTTGCAAAGACTTGCACCTTCTGCCCCAGTTAGTCGAATCATCGACGGCGCGGCGTCTGCGGACTGGTTTTTTAGCAACGGCGTCTATTCGGTTGACGGTAAAACAACCGATGTTGAGACATGGCTTGCAGGAGAATTAGCGGCGTCCGCGGTTAATGATGGCCGTCATGGGCATGCGCACGACTTAAATCGGCACGGTCAAATCGAAGCAAGTTGTATAACGTTTGAGCAGCCGGTCGATGCGGTGCTTTTCGAATCTTGTTTGACCATGCTGATGGAGTTTCGGGGTGCGGACCTTTTGCGGGTTAAAGGCATCATTAATGTTGCCGGCATGGATCGACCGATTGTCATTCACGGCGTTCAGCATGTGTTCCATCCGCCGGAAATTCTCGAGCGATGGCCGAGTGAAGACAGAAGAACAAAGATCGTAATCATTGCCCGCGATCTCTCGAAAGAAGACATCCAAGGTTGTTTTGCTGGACTCGGTCTAGAGGCCAGCTAAAAGCTGGCACTATCGTGATTGAGTTGATCGAGATGTGATCCGCTAAACTGCTAGGGGCAAATTGCCTATTGAGGTAGGGCGCTTTAAAGTTATCGCTCCATTGATAGCGGGCAACGCGGGAAGTGTGTGCTTTTTGTGCTGGGTCGTCTGGGAAAAGCGGTATGGCGTCGCCTTGTCCGCATTCGCGTTTAAGCTCGTTTGCTGCGCGACATCACGCTATATTCACGAGAAGCCCCTTGGACTGCCAGCGCGGTGTGTTTGAGCGGTTTGCATGTCTATCTAGTTATTTTCGAGTTTGAGGTCCCATTTATGATTAAAACGCGCGGCATAAGATTATCGGTTTACGTTGTAATTTTGCTTCTTAGCGGGTGTGGTGCCGACAATAAACACGCACCGGCCAGTGTCGAAACAGAGGAAGAGTTGATTGAACGAGCGCTACGGATTCACGACCGCGTTCTAACCGTGGACACCCATGCGGATACGCCGATACGCATGATCGAACCTGGGTTTAACCTTTCGGAGAGGCATGACCCTAGAGAAACTGGTTCTAAAGTTGATTACCCGAGAATGCAAGAGGGTGGTTTAGACGCTATCTTTTTTGCCGCCTTTGTAGCACAGGATATTCGTGATGCCGGTGGTAATCAGCGGGCTAAAACCCTCGTGCTGGAGATGATCGATGCTGTGGTAGCGTCGACGGGTCAGAATGCAGATGCAGTGGGATTAGCGTTGGGTCCTGAGGACGCTTATGAGTTGGAGCAAGCTGGGAAACGAGCAATTTATATCGGTATTGAGAATGGATACCCCATAGGCGACGACTTAACCAATTTGCAACTCTTCTTCGATAAAGGCGTGCGATATATCACGCTTGTTCACTCGTCAAATAACGACCTCGCAGATTCAGCAACGGACTCGAAAGGGCCTGAGCATCAAGGTATCAGCCAGTTTGGCGAGACGGTCGTCCAAGAGATGAATCGCCTAGGAATAATGGTCGACGTTTCACATGGCAGCGACGATGTATTTTACGATGCCATCGAGATGTCGAAAGCTCCGATTATAGCCAGTCACTCGAATGCCAGATCGGTAACCGATCACAAGCGAAACATGTCAGATGAAATGTTGCGGATGATGGCTGAGAACGGCGGGGTGGTGCAGCTGACGATGCTTTCCAGTTATTTGCGTGACGAACCAGATAACCCGCAACGTGAGGCAGCGTTAACCGAGCTTCGTTCGGGTATGAAGTCGATCACCGACATGACGCCGGATGAGCGGTTGGCGATGCGACAGGCATTCAATGAGGTCAACGAGAAATTTCCAACACCGTCGGCCACCGTGCAGGACGTGGTGGATCATATCGACCATATTGTGGAGGTGGCTGGCATAGACCATGTCGGGATTGGTTGCGACTTCGACGGCGGAGGCGGTATTGATGACGTGTTTGATGCGAGTCAAGTCATGAACATCACGATCGAATTAGTACGTCGAGGTTATTCCGAAGAAGATATAGAAAAAATATGGGGCAAAAATGTGATGCGGGTGTTTCAAGATGTTCAGGACATCTCTCGGTCCATGCAGGTAAGAACATTGTCCTAGGGAATGGGCTTTCGCTTAATTGTACGTTGCGCTCTGATAATAGTTGTCAGTGCATATGCGCCTTTTTCCCAGGCGCACCCGCTGCGCCTATCTCTGAGTGAGATCGAATACTTCGCCGACAGGCAACTAGTCAGCATTAGTCTGCGGCTGTTCTTGATGGACGTAAACGAGGCATTGGTATTCGATCCCGATAGTAATGAGCTTCGCTTCTGTGAGCCGGACGAGTCGCCTCTAGCGGAGCCACTACTAATTAGTTACCTCAACGATTATTTCTACGTCGAAGCGAACGGCAGCCGATTACCGTTAGTTATTAAAAGCAAAAAAATCAAAGGTGAGGGCATTGATGCTGCGCTCGCGTTGACTTTCGAGCATAAACAACCAGAACCAGTATTCTCTTTGGGCATTAAAAATGCCGTTTTCACTGATCTTTTCTTCGATCAAAATAATATTGTTTACGTTCACGTAAATGGGCAATCAACAAGCCTGATGTTGAATAAAAAAACACCCACGCACAGGTTGGTGTTTTAGATGCATCCCTTTTTTTTCTATGTGCAGCTGGGTTTTGAGCACATTTCAGACCTAGCCGGGTACGACCACATCCTTTTTCTCGTGGCACTTTGTGCGGTATATCGGTTGGCGCAGTGGAAGAGTTTGCTCATTCTTGTGACCGCGTTTACCGTAGGGCACAGTTTAACGCTGGCGCTGACGGCGTTTGGGCTCCTAACGGTCCGGTCTGAAATTATCGAGTTCTTGATTCCTGCAACGATATTTCTAACGGCAATTTTTAATGTGGTGAATTACGAAGACACAATCAGCCGCGAGACGCTCCCACGGCGTTATTTGGCTGCGCTGTTTTTTGGCTTTATCCATGGCATGGGTTTCTCTAACTATTTCCGTGCGCTGCTAATTGATGAGTCCGCTATCCTGTTGCCTCTGCTTGGTTTCAACATCGGTATCGAATTGGGTCAGTTGCTCGTCGTGTTTTGTATCGTTGGCTCGGTTTTCATATGTTTACATCTCTTTCGTATGCGTCATCGAGACTGGAGCATTTTTATTTCGGGCGGCGCGTTTGGCCTGTCGCTAATGCTCATGTATGAAACTAAATTTTGGTAGGACTGTTTAGGCGCCTTGATAGTGCGAGGCGACGGCTTTACCTAACACACCGGTCGATGGCGACTTGGATATCGGCTTACTTTGGGGCGCGCAGTGTCGCCAAAAGCGGCTAAAGCCGGATAATCGCCAAAAAAATATAAGTAACGAACTCGGGGCTAGAATTATGAGGTCCAGTATGTGTAGGAATCTTGGTATCGTTTTAGTGCTGGTACTGCTGGTGAATTCTGAATCAGTACTGGCGCAGAACACTGCGAAAACGGCGAAAAATATTGTCTTCATTATCTTGGACGATCTGAGATTCGACGGCCTTGGATTTCTTAATCCACAGGTCGAAACCCCTAATATCGACCAGTTGGCGGCTGAAGGCGTGTATTTCTCCAACGCTGTTGTCACTACGTCACTTTGTTCCCCGAGCAGAGCGACCATACTCACGGGACTGACGACGCAAAATCACAAAATTGTTGATAACAACAATACCAGCGAAGCGGGGCTTGTTTTTTTTCCGCGCTATCTGCAAGAGGCGGGCTATGAGACGAGCTTTTTCGGTAAGTGGCATATGGGCCGTGCAAACGATTCGCCGCGTGAGGGTTTCAATCGATGGGTCAGTTTTGCGGGTCAAGGGCACTACTACCCTGTTAAGAGAAGTGACGGTAGCAGTAATGTCATTAACGTTGATGGCGTTCACGTGGAGCAGCGGGGTTACATCACGGATGAACTTACAGATTACGCGGTTGAATGGCTTGAGAACCAGCGAGATCCAGACAAACCGTTTTTATTATATCTGAGTCACAAAGCCGTCCACTCGGATGCAGTTCCCGCGCCGCGTCATCGGGGCCAATATCAAGATACCGCCTTCAAGCTTCCGGAGACAGTTGCTGTCACCGAGGACTATGTCAACGGCAAACCCATGTGGGTGAAAAACCAAAGAAACAGCTGGCATGGTATCGATTTCTTCTATGCCAGCGACCGTAAAATGACTGACTACCTTCGCGATTATTATGGTGCGCTCTCTTCTGTGGATGAAAGCGTTGGCCGTCTTCGAGCAGCGCTCCAAGCGTCAGGATTGAGCGAAGACACGATAATTTTCTTTTACAGCGATAACGGTTTCCTAACGGGCGATCATGGTCTTATCGATAAACGAAACGCCTATGAATCATCGGTTAAGGTGCCGATGATCGTATTCGCTCCTGGAGATGCCAAAGCGGGCAGTAAGAACTCTACGCGGGTCCGCAATTTAGATTTAGCGCCGACATTTTTGGATATTGCGGGTATAAAAAAGCCGGCTCACTTTGAGGGCAAAAGCGCTTGGCCGCTTATAACCGGGGTACAAGATCGCCAGGCTTGGGGCGAACCAGATTTTCTGTATCAGTATTATTGGGAATGGACCTTCCCCATGACCCCGACCACGCTAGCAATTACGCGCGGCGATATTAAATACATCCAATACCATGGTGTATGGGACATTGAAGAACTCTATGATCTGAGCATCGATCCGCAAGAGCTGGTTAATCGTATAAACGACCCTGAATATTATTTTATTCGCCAGGAGTTGCGTGAAGCCCTGTTTGCTCAGGCTGCCAATCCCGATGGAGAGAATGCTATTCCCTACACCCCGCGACTTGCGGAGGGTATAAATTTAAGGGACAAGAACGGATCTAAAGTTGCGCCATTTCCACGCGCATGGCAGGTAGAACCCAATCGCCCTGACAAGTTGATGGGCTTAATACCTGACATTCCGGCAAAGAAAAAAGCACTTGATGAGGGTCGTGTATATGCCCCGTGGCTTCAGGTTCCGGCAGAAAAGTCAGAATCTAATTAGCGCCTCGCGCGCCTTTCTCTCGCCGCTTAAGTGCGGTGTGCCGCACTGGCGAGCCGTCAGTTTCGTTCGCCTAAAAATATTCGTTTACTCAATAGCTCCTGCGTTGTGGATGGGGCGGACTGCAAACGAGATTTTGCAGGTGAAAGACTCTGAGCTCCAAGCCGTTTTAAAATAGTGAGGCGTGCTGTCCCCCATCTATGACGATATTTTGGCCAACGATAAAACGCGCTAATGGACTGCAAAGAAATGCCGCCATTGGCGCTAAGTCGTCGGCATTGCCAACGAATCCGGCTGGAATGTGGTTGTTGGCTTTGAAATGAGCGCCAACCGCCTCTGGGGTATGCTCAAGGCCAAAGGCATCCGCGTAATCCGCCATGATTTCGTTGGCCCCTTCGGTAGCAAACATGCCGGGCAAAAGGTTGTTGATGGTAACCCCGTGCTTGGCAATTTCTCGAGAAACGCTGGCTGTATAGTTGATCAGCGCTGATCGAGCGGGTCCGGACATTAGTCGCCATACCATTGGGTTCTTGGCCGAAAACGTCGCGATATTTACGATTCTTCCCCACCCCATGTTTTTCATATGCGGAATGTACTGACGCATTAACTCTATCGGGCCTATCAGCGCGGTATCGATGGATTCGCGCCACATCTCCGGTGTTACCTTAAGGAAATCGCCGTTGGGCGCTGGAGGTTTGATAGTAATCGCCAAAATGTCTGGATCTGGGCAGGCCTCCAGTAGCCTTGCTCGATCCTCAGCCTTTGATGAGTCAGCTACGATCGGTGTAACATTCACATTGTATTTAGTCGAAATTTCCTCGGCCGCTTTGTCCAATCTTTCCTTGCGTCTCGCGGTAATCACCAGCTCGACGCCTGCTTCGGCTAATCTCTCCGCCGTAGCTCGGCCCATTCCCGCGCTGCCGCCTGCCATGATGGCTCTTTTGCCTTTTATCTGAAGGTCCATTCATTCTCCTCATTGGGTAACACAGTGCATCTTTTGAAGACTATCACCTTACAGATCAGTGCGTGGCCGTGTGACTGCGCGATGAGCCAGATTGGAAAATTGCAAAAAGCGTCTAAAGATCTGCTACACGCGCGGGACTCTGAAATTGTTAGATGTGCGGTGCAGGCGCTCATGCCGC
>ERZ802830.4837-NODE-4837-length-10577-cov-5.29719_pt1 | contig 10577 bp, 7 predicted proteins | sample MGYA00345654_ERZ802830 | MGnify/ENA primary metagenome ERZ802830 (study PRJEB30503, sample SAMEA104212375) | marine metagenome | biome: Westerlies Biome; feature: [SRF] surface water layer (ENVO:00010504) within the epipelagic zone...; material: water...
AGGCAGTTCGTCCGGGGTGCTTTTTTATGCGTTTATGCTGCAAGTGCCAACACTGGAAGTCACCCCGCACATGCTTCTTCAAAGCCCTACACAACACATCTAATATCCTTAGCCGAAATTCCCAAGTGAGTGACAAGGCGTTGTTTTCCGCCGGTGTATCCCCCAATCTTTATTCCTTTTGCTTCAAGGCTCCGTGACACCGCCGCACCATCAAATTCAGATAAATCGACAAAGACCATATTCGTCTGTATCGGATCCACCTTAAGCTTGGATATACCAGCTAGGCTCTCGCCCAACTGGCGGGCATTTTCATGATCTTCGATCAGGCGGTCGATATGGTTTTCTAGCACATAAATTCCAGCAGCTGCCAACATTCCTGACTGACGCATTCCCCCTCCCAGCATCTTACGCCACCTTTTCGCTTCTTTGATAAAACTAGCAGAAGCAACGAGAACAGAACCCACTGGAGCTCCCAGCCCTTTAGACAAACAAATTGATACCGACTCGAAAGGCTTCGCCAATTGAACAGCTGGCACCCCAGTTGCAGCAGAGGCGTTAAAGAGCCGAGCACCATCGAGATGAAGCGATAGTTGATAATCACTGGCAAATGACTGGACTAATTTGAGATAGTCCAGCGGAAGGGCCTTGCCCCACGTTGTGTTCTCAAGACACAAAAGCTTCGTCCGCGCAAAATGAAAATCATCGGGCTTCACCAGTGCCGCAAGCTTATCCAGGGCCAGTGTCCCATCTTCTTCCTGATCGAGAGACTGGGGCTGGATACTTCCGAAGACGGCTGCTCCCCCACCCTCGAAGAGATAGGTGTGAGCAGTTTGACCAACAAGATACTCGTCACCCCTACCACAGTGAGAAAGCAAGGCACAGAGATTACTCTGGGTTCCACTTGGAACAAACATACCCGCTTCTTTCCCCAATATTTCGGCAGACATATCTTCAAGCCGAGCCACCGTTGGATCACAGTCCATCACATCATCTCCCACCTTCGCACGACACATAGCCTCCCTGATTTCAGGAGTCGGTTGGGTTACGGTATCACTCCGCAAATCGATCGTCATACCTCTGCTCGTAAATAAGCCAGAGCGAACCCACAAGAACTTACTCCAAAGTAGCCCATAAAAAACAGCCCATTACGATAATGTAACGGGCTGCTTTGAATGATTCGCGGAAAGTTGAACTACTCTTGTCCTTTATCCTCCTTTGGCTTTGCCGGTTTCACTTCGATGGGCGGAGTGACAGCCTCAATCTTTTTGGGAGCAGCAGGGGTGACTATCGTAAAGAGTTCGATATCAAATACCAACATTCCTGCGGGCTTACCTGGCTGATTATTGTATGCAAGTTCAACGGGAATCCAAAAACGCCTCTTTTCGCCTTCAACCATCAATTGAACTCCTTCGGTCCAACCTTTGATCACTTGGTTCAAAGGGAATTGAGCCTGCTCATCACGCTCAATCGAGTTATCGAAGAGTTTTCCGTCTGTAGTCCAGCCTGCATAGTGAACCTTCACCGTGTCGGTTGCCGTCGGCTTGCGCTTACCCGTCCCAGCTTTGAGGACCTTGGAGGCAAGACCCGAAGCGGTTTTAGTGGCATCAGCTGGAGGCGCAGCCACATCTGCTGGTGCCTTGGGTGCGACTGGCTTTGGTTTGAACTCAACCAGCTCAAGGTCGAAAGTTAAGGCGCCTTCGGGAGCTCCACGGCCTTTGGATTCGAAAGTTAGGCTTTCAGGAATCCAGACACGGCGGCTCTCGCCCTTTTTCATTGTCTTCAATAATTCGGCCCACCCTTTAGTCGGCGACTGCTCGAGCGAAAGTGCCACAGGACCACCCATCGTTTCACCGGCACCACTTCAAGCACCATTTGTGTCCCATCCTTTGAAATTCACCTTCAGGAGATCACCATCAGTGGGGGAAGCATCTCCTTCTCCAGCCTTGATTACCGTATAGGCTATTCCAGATTCCGTCTTAGTCGCACTTTCGGGAGCAGCTGCAACATCTTTTGGAGCATTTGGATCTTTTGGTGGCGGTGGCGGCTTGGGAACTGAGCGGAAGTCTATCAATTCAAAGTCAAAAATCAAATCGCCCGCAGGAGCTCCGGCAGGTGCCTCTCCCTCTTTACCAAAAGCAAGGTTTGCAGGAATCCAGAAGCGACGCTTCTCCCCCTTTTTCATGAGCAGCAGACCTTCGGTCCATCCTTTAATATTTAGTTCATTCAGTTTAAACTGCGCGGGCTGAGGATTACGGGTTGAGGTCGTCAAGAACTCTCCGTCGGCCTTCCAACCCGTAAACTGCGTGGTTACGACATCTTCAGGTCCCGGAGTCAGACCCCCTTCCCCGCCCTTCAGAATCTTGGATTTTAACCCGGACTCGGTAGCAATAGCATCAGCCGGAGCAACAAGTTCTTTTGGCGCTGCTGGAGGTTTTACAATTTCAAGCAGTTCCACGTCAAAAGTAAGATTACCAGCAACTCGTCCTTGGTCGCCATAGGCTAGATCAGAAGGAATCCAGAAGCGGCGCTTCTCACCAACGACCATCAATTGGAGGCCTTCAGTCCAACCCTTGATTACTCCATTAAGAGCAAACTCAGCAGGCTGTCCCCGCTGCAGCGAACTATCGAACATTGTCCCGTCGGAAGCCTGCCATCCGGTGTAGTGAACTTTCACCGTATCGGTTGCAGAAGGCTTCTCTGTTCCGGTCCCTTTCTTCAGAACCAATGAGGCCAATCCTGACTCTGTTTTTGTAGCTTCAGCAGGAGCGGCCGCCACGTTGGCAGGTGCCTTGAATTGGTCCCCTGCCGGAGCTGCTGGCTCTTGAGCAATCGCAGTCAGACCGAGAGCGCCACTTAGTAAACCGGAAATCAGCCGGCGTTTTCTATTAATCATGTCGTGGGAACGGTCATCTGAAGATGAGGATGTGTCAACGCCACATCTCACAAGAATGAGCTGAAAACCCAGCACCGAAACTAGTCAACCAGTAGCGAGAATCATTTTCTGATTGTCTCAAACGCTCCTCCAGAGCGAAAAGAATGCAGGGACTAGAGCAATTTCCAGCATTTTTTAGGACCGCGCGTGTTTCAGGCAATTCCCATCCCATTCGCTTTTCAAGAGCTTCGATTACATCCCTTCCACCAGTATGAGCAAGCACTTGATTCGGATCGGCCTGACGCTTCTGCCAAAGCTTTTCAACTGCATCTGCGGCCAATTCAGGAACAATACGATGGAGGTTGTTTTCTAGTTTACCGCCGGAATTAATAAATCGAATTTTTTCCCTGTGCTCTGGAACATGAATCGTATCGAACTTACCCACCTTCCACCTTCCATCACCTTCTTCATCAGACCAAATCGCCGCTGAAGCACCATCACCAAACAAACACATGCTAATGAGCACGCCAGGTTCTTCATTCGTGAAGAGAGCAGCCGAACAGATTTCGACCGCCACTGTCGCAACCTTTTTACCGGGGTTTGCTGCCAGAAATCCCTCGGCAGCTCGCATCATCGGAAGGGCCGCTCCGCAGCCCAAGCCAACAATATCTTGAAGATACACATCATCTCTCATCCCCATATTTTCAGCCACATGGCTCGTTACCCCCGGGCATAGATATCCTGTGCACGTACAAATAATAAGAGCGTCAATTTTGGACGGATCAACACCCGTTTTTTGAAGAGCCGCAATCGAAAGAGCTGGAGCTTCCCTTTCAAAATACTCATTAAGCTCCTGAGCTCCTTCCTTAAACATCGCAGCTGGGCTATCAGTGCAAAAATGTCGCCGTGTAATCCCAGAATCTCCCAACAGCACTCTCTCCATAATCCCTTGTCCACGCCTACTTAATGACTGATAGGAAGAAGTCGTCCGCGTGAATTCAAAACACTCTTTCTGGGTGTAAGTATTGGAAGGAAAGGCGCTCGCTAGAGCTTCAAGGAACATGCCTTGAGCTTCCCTTAGTTTGCGGATTTTCCAAAGGTTTATTTCGACCTGTGAGAAAATCAGTGCCCAGATTCCGAATATCTTCAAGAATCACATAGAGCGAAGGAACCAAGATGAGAGTAATCGCAGTCGCGAAGAGAATACCAAAGCCAAGCGAAACAGCCATTGGAATGAGAAACTTTGCCTGCATATCATCTTCCATCAACATCGGCATGAGGCCCACAAAAGTCGTAAGCGAAGTCAAAAGGATCGGCCGGAATCGCCTCACCCCGGCATTACGAGCGGCCTCCAAAATACTCGTTCCACTTTTCCTGTTACGATTCACGTAATCAACTAGTACTAAGGAATCATTCACCACCACTCCAGCCAGCGCAACAATCCCACACATTGACATAATGCTCATATTCAACCCCATAAAAATATGTCCCGCTACCGCACCGACCATTCCAAATGGGATCACGCTCATCACGATCAAAGGCTGTAGATAGCTCTTAAGTGGAATTGCCATCAAAACATACATTAGCAACAGAGCACCCACAAAGCCGATCCCCATCTCACGAATACTGTCGCGTTGATCACTCTGCTCACCTTTGAAAGAATATCGCACACCCGGAAATTTTTCCGCAATCTTTTCGAGAACCTCCTCAGTGTATTTTTCTACAATCTCATTTGCGTTATAACCTCTAGCGAGATCAACATCGGCCTTAAGGCTGATCGTTCGGAAACGATCCACACGAGTCACCGTAGCCGGCCCCCGACCGTATTCTGGGCTCACAACATCAAGGAGTGCCACCTCTTCTCCCTCGGGGGTTCTTAATTTCATTTTCTCAAAATTGGCAAGAGAATCTCGCTCCGATTCGGGATAGCGCACCATCACTTTCACCTCGTCACGACCGCGCTGCAGTCGCTGCACTTCATTGCCATAGAAAGCGTCGCGAACCTGATTCATCACGATGTTAAGATCGAAACCTAAGGCCTTACCTTGCGGCGTAAGATCACGGACGATCAACTCCTCCCGACCCCGTCGATCGGAATTTGAAACATCAACCACTCCTTTGTAGTCCTTACGCAAGCGTTCAGTCGCCCAAGTTGCGGCTGCTACCAATTGATCGTTATCCGGCCCAGTAAAATTAATATCGATAGCATTCCCACCCGCCGCCGTTTCTGCCCTGAAGGCGAGAGAAACCACCTCCGGAATTTCACCAGCAAGTTCCTGCCACATCGATTTTAATTCTTCACTGGAGAGATCTCGATTCTTTGCGGCCGCGAGCTCGAGGGTAACTTCCCCTAAATGGCTACCAGTGGGCGTGTTAGGTGAAAACCCACCCTGAAATGGCTGCATCCCTGCCGTCGCCAGCTGATTAACAACAATAGAATCCCCATCGTTATCCCGCGTTGTTTTGCCCAGCTTAAGAGCTGCTGCTTCCAATCGGTTTACCACTTTCTGGGTATTTGAAAATGGGGCCCCCAAGGGCATTTCAAGTTTTGCAGATAGAATTTCGCCTTCCACTTTCGGAAAAAATTGAAAGGGTAACCAACCCGTTTTCACCAGAGATACCGAAAGTATTACAAGGGCAATAAACACAGTCCAAACCACATAGCGAAAATTCAAACACGACTTCAGAAACGGCGAATAAATGACCTTCACAAATCGCTCAAGCCCACCCGAAATCCTCCGCTGCAAACGAGTCAACGGATTAGCGCTTGGAGTCGGTGAATGCGGTTTAAGAAGCGCTAGATGAGCGGGCAGCACAAACTTTGACTGTAACAGAGAAAAACCCAAAACTGGAATTACAACCAAGGGGATATTAGGCCAAATCTTTCCACTCACTCCACTCAAGCCAAGCATGGGTGTGAAGGCCGCCATGGTGGTAAGAATCCCAAAAATCACCACAATTCCCACCTCGTGCGTCCCCTTCCAACTCGCTTCCTTCGGATGCTCACCTTGCTGAATACGGGTATAAACATTCTCGCCGACCACAATGGCGTCATCCACCACAATCCCCAAAACAAGAATAAAAGCGAAGGCCGAAATCATATTAATCGAAATCCCAAGACTTGGCATCAACCAGAGACCACCGGCAAAAGAAACCGGAATTCCCAATGCCACCAAAAACGCCAAACTTGGCCGCAAAAAAAGTGCCAGAACGAAAAGAACTAGAATAAGCCCTATCCCAATATTACTTTTAAGGAGATCTAAACGGCCCTTAAGAATAACACTCTGATCATTCCAAACATCGATCTCCACACCATCGGGCTTCTTGAGCGAACCCACGTATTCCCTAGCAAGCTTAGCAATCGCTAAAGTATCTTGATCGGCTACCCGAAAGACATGAAGGATGACTGCTGGGCGATCATTGAAGGTAGACACTAGTTCAATATCCTCAAAACCATCGATTACTGAAGCAATCTCACCCAAGCTCAAATCCGAACCATTAGGCATTTTTTTGACAGTCACTTCCCGAAACTCCTCGCCTCGGTATTTCCGGCCTAGGGCCCTCACTACAATCTCTCCTGAATTCGTTTTCACCGATCCACTGGGAAGATCAAGCGAAGCGCCTCGAACGGCCATCGCGACTTGTTGCAAGGTGAGATTGTATCGCCTTAGAGTATCTTCGGGAACTTCGATTGAAATTTCATAAGGCCGAACCGATGCCAACTCCACTTTCTTGATGGTCTCCTGCCCCTTGAGCAGGCTCTGCACAAATCCTCCAGGATCGGCGAGAAACGCCTTTTTCTTCGATTCCGGCTTGGGCGGCACATAGTTTAGCAAGCCATCCCGAATTCCTTCAGCATAATGACGAAGACTGCCTTCATCAGTATCAGCAGTGATCGCAAGACTAAGAATTTGCCGATTTACGACCAATTCCTCAAACCTGGGCTCCTCGGCATTCTCAGCAAAGTTATCGATGGCATCAACATTGGTTTGCACGTCACCCATGACGTCGCGAGTATTATAACTGGTCTCAACCTCAATTGTAAGAGTCCCCATATTTCTCACTGCAGTTGAGGTCACCTGCTTAATACCCTCAACCTCCGCAATCGCTTCCTCAATTGGAATAACCACTCCACTTATAACCTCCTCGGGAGTTGCATTCGGATAAGGAACACTAACGATAACTGCGTCAAAAGACGTCTCTGGAAAGACCTCCTTTCGAAGCTGAAACCATGCAGTAAAACCAGCAATTAAGACAGCCAGCATAAGAAAATTGGCCGCGACGTGATTGCAACTGAACCATTTGATCGACTTCTGCATGACTTTATTTGGACTCGTTTTTGCCCTCTTCCCGCTGATCTACTTTCGCCGGCTCCAAGGTCATCCCCGGAATCGGCATATCGACCTTCGTGAGGATTACCATCTCACCGTCAGAAACTCCTTGAGTTGCAAAAACGTAATCGGCATTTTTTCGGGCCACCATCAATTCACGCAGCTCCAACTTATTCTCCCCATTAAGCACAAGAATCTGGTTCCGCCCCCGAACAGCGGACCGGGGAACGGCTACCACCCCCGGCAAAACACCACCCTTCACGGTAGCATTCAAGAACATCCCTGGCGAAGGCAAATGAAAACGGTAAGGATGATCGTTATTCGCGATAATCTTTGCCAACACGAATGAGGAGAGGGTTTTTTGATCAACCTGTCCCAGCTCCCACATCATCTCAGCCTTCCATTCGTAGACCTTTCCACCGATATCAGCAAAAAGAGTAACATCTGTCTTGTCAGGTAACTGCGCATAATCATCCAATGAGAACGGTAACCGAATCATGAGGTTATTAGGATCATAAATCGTTCCAAGTTGTGCTCCAGGAACTATTGTCGCTCCGAGATTCATATTCACCGATCGCACTCGACAATCGAAGGGTGCTACGATCCTAGTCCGAGCAAGATCGGCTTTTGCCTTATCTCGAGAAGCGATTGCTGCGGTCACACGCGCCTTTGCGCTAATTAAAAATGGGACCCGCAACACAAGATCGCTCGCCGGTTTATCTCCACCAATTTTTTCCCAATCTCGCGCCGCTTGTTCAGCCCGGGCTTCTTCTTGGATCAAAGCCAACTCTGCGTCTGCAAGAGTTGACTCCGCCTGCGCAACCGCAGCCTGATAATCGATCGAATCAATCTCGGCAATGATATGACCCTTTTTGTAGGTTGCCCCAACCTCAAAGTTGTCATCCACAACTGCAAGCCTTCCGCCAACTTGGGGGGAAAGAATGGTCTCCCGGCGCGCCCCAACGACTCCTTCGCTCTCGAGAGAGAATTCAAGTTCATCCTTGCTCACGACTTCAACCTCGACGACAGGCGCTGACTCAATTCTTTTCTTCTTCTCGGCTTGGGGCGCATTTGCCTTGAGAAGATGAACTCCAAGAATCGTCAAACCTAAGACGGTAACGATAGCAACAATAGTCGTAATGACGGTTTTCATAATAACTTAATTTCGAGATCGGTAATCTCCACCCAGAGCGAGATGAAGAGTAATTCGATTATCAAGACGGAGCCTCTTTAGGGTAGTTTTTTGAGAAGCAAGATTGATCCGGCTTCTCTGAGCGGTAATCAAGGTCAGGACTTCACCCAAACCACTTGCGTATTCGCTAGCTGCCGCTTCTGCCGCTTCCTCGGCGGATTTCAGTGCCTCGATGATAGCCTGCTCCCGAGCAAACAAAAATTTCGCAGCTACCATCGCTTGCTCAACTTCGCCGAATGCCTTAAGAACTGTGCCTTGAAGCTCGGCAAGCTTCGAGCGATCATCTCCTTGATATTTTGCATACTCTGCCCGCAACTTTCCACCCGCCCAAATCGGCTGGGTCAGACCACCCGCTAGTGACCAAACCCCAAAATCAGAGTTAAAAATCGTTCGCATTGTATCAGTTGTCGTTCCAGCACTGCTCGTGAGTATAAAACTAGGATAGGAGGCCCGCTTAGCCTTCTTCACAAGACTTCCAGACGAGGCGAAACGGCGCTCCGCTTCGAGAATATCCGGTCGACGCAAAAGCAACTCGGAGGGTAACCCTGATGGTGGTGAAGCCGGAACCTCAGGTAGAGAGACTGAACCCTTCAACAGGCCTTTGGGATATCTCCCCAAAAGTAACTCCAATTGTCTAACCGCCTGCTCTCGTTCACCTTTACGTTGGGCAATCAAAGCTTTGTTCGTCGCAACCTCACTCTCAGCTAAACGAACCTCGGCCGCAGATCCACCATCGGCAGCAAGAGCATTATTGTAACGATCGACCACGATATCTTTCGTCGCGTTAAGGAGTTCCTGCGTTTCGATCGCTAGCATGATTTGCTCGCTAGCCTCGGCCAAAGCCAGCCAAGCTCTCATCACCTGGGCTGCGAGAGAGGCTCGAGCAGCACGGTAGGAATTCCCTTCGGCTTGAGCGTCAGCTAAAAGGGCGGCTTGCTCCGCTCGCCGGAGTCCCCAAATATCGGGTTCCCAAGAAACCGTCATATTAGCTCCAAAGTTGCTGAAGTTAGCCGAAGGAATACCACCCTCGCCGCCAAGTGGTATGCCGATAAAGAGTTGCTTTTGACGGCTCGTATTGAGGCCAGCTGAGACTTGAGGCTTCAACGCTGCTCCAGCCGACTTCGCTGAAGCGATAGCTCGATTGACCCTCTCGGCAGCAACCCGCATGTCAGGATTACGCCGAAAGGCTTCGTTTACCAAGGCCTCGGCCCGAGATCCTCCAAGACGCCGGACCCAATTCGTATCAATCCCAGCCAAAGCCTCTGGGGTTGCCGACCAACGCGATGGAACATCTTTGTCCACTGCGCCCATACGAGATTCGGGAACGCTTGCTGAGCAGCCAGTGAGCACGACCACTATAAAAGGAATAATCTTTTTCATTGTCTAAAACCTGCGTCGCAGAAATCGATAATGCGCTTCAGCGTAACCGAAAGTTTTTCATCACCTACTTTCCCGTCACTTATCTTTTTGAGGATATCGCGATGAGTTAGCGTGTTAGCAAGAACACCAAAGCAAAAATGAATACGCCAAAACACATCATCGGCAGATAACCCCGGACAGGCCTTCATAAAGGCCGGAACATAGCGAGAGGCTACTTCGCGGAATTGTCCCATCACTTCCTCCGGCAATTCATAAGAACGATCTCCCACCACTCTTCCCATCAACTTAGTAAAAAGCTTTTCACTAAGAGGACTATTTTGGATCTGCGAAAAGAGAGGCTCAAAAAAAGCAGTGATAAGCTCAGTGACCGTTACCACTCCAAGACCCTCAAGCTCTTCAATTCTTCTCAGGCGCTCGTCATTTACCGGCTTAGCCATACGAACCACCACAGCATCGATCAATCCCTCACGCGATCCGAAGTGATACTTGACCGAAGCCACATTAGCTCGTGCAAGTGTGGTAATCTCCCGGACCGAAACCACTTCGAAACCTTTTTCAGCAAACAAAGCGGCAGCTGCGTCCATTAGAGCAACGCGCGTTCCGTTTTTGCTTCCACTTTCCGTCATTGATTTTAAACGGTTGTTTAAATTGATTTTCAGATTTTTCAAACGATTGTTTGAATTATTTTTTGTCTTTGGCGTGTTGGAGGAACCAAAATCTCCAAATTTGCTCTAACCAAGACTTCCTTTCGACCTAATGGAAAGAGACACTCAGCCGTGCTTAAACTCCACCATGAAGACTG
>ERZ802830.4843-NODE-4843-length-10563-cov-36.232_pt1 | contig 10563 bp, 7 predicted proteins | sample MGYA00345654_ERZ802830 | MGnify/ENA primary metagenome ERZ802830 (study PRJEB30503, sample SAMEA104212375) | marine metagenome | biome: Westerlies Biome; feature: [SRF] surface water layer (ENVO:00010504) within the epipelagic zone...; material: water...
ATTAACAATTGATGGATTGGTAAATAAACCATTAACTATAGATGTTAACGATTTATTAAAAAAAATTGGTGGAATTGAAGAAAGAGTTTATAGATTTAGATGTGTGGAAGCATGGTCAATGACTGTGCCTTGGGCTGGTTTTCCTGTTAATAAAATCTTATCACTTGTTGAACCAAAGACTGATGCTAAATTTGTAAAGTTTGAAACTTTTTTTAACCCAGATATTGCACCAGGACAAAAACAAAAGTGGTATCCATGGCCATATCAAGAGGGTATAACTGTTGAAGAAGCAAAAAATGATTTAAGTTTTATTGCCACAGGTATTTATGGCAAAGAATTACCTAATCAGAATGGTGCTCCATTTCGCTTAATTCTTCCATGGAAATATGGTTTTAAATCTATAAAATCAATTGTAAAAATTAGTTTTGTAAATAAAAGACCTATAGGTTTGTGGGAAAAACTTGCACCTAAAGAATATGGATTTTGGGCTAATGTTAATCCAAATATACCACATCCTAGATGGTCACAAAAGTCTGAGCAACAATTAGGAGTTGATGGAAGGATACCCACGGTTATTTATAATGGATATGGCGATCACGTTGCTTCCATGTATAATAAATTAGAGAAAAGTTTGCAGAATAATCTTTTTAGATAAACGAATGTAAATCTGTTTATGAAAAATAATTCTAAAGTTATGAATAATCATTTTAGCTTAGGTAACGCATTTTATGATATTGCTAAACCAGCGCTATTCCCAAATCACATTTTAAGATTTAGAAATAATAGGGCTGCTAAACTAATTGGTTTTGATGGCCTATCAGATGATGAATGGATAGATTATTTCGGGAAATTTTCTAAATATCCTGGAGTGAATCATGATCCCTTGGCTTTAAAATATCATGGTCATCAATTTGGACATTACAATTCTGAATTGGGCGATGGAAGAGGTTTTCTATTAGCACAGTTTTTAGATAAGAATAAAAACTTATGGGATCTTGGAACAAAAGGATCTGGACAGACAAAATATAGTAGAGGAGGGGATGGAAGACTAACATTGAAAGGAGCAATTCGTGAATTATTAGCTACAGAATTTTTATCTGCTTTAGGTGTGGCAACTAGCCAAACTTTATCTATAATTGAAACAGAAGAGAAGCTTCAAAGAAATGACGAGCCATCTCCGACTAGATCTGCAGTTTTAGTCAGAAGAAGTAATGGTCATATAAGAATTGGTACTTTTCAAAGATTAGCCTATTTAAATCAACAGGATAATCTCGAAATACTAATAGATTATTTAAGAGATAACTATTTTACTCATATTAATAAAAGTAGTAATCGTGATGTTTTTATAGAGACAATTTTTTTAGAGTGTGTAAAAAATATTGCTAACTCAATGGGTAAAATTATAATTTCAGGTTTTGTACATGGCGTCTTGAATACGGACAATTTTAATGTAACTGGTGAAGTTTTTGATTTTGGTCCATGGAGATTTATACAATATGCAAATCAAAATTTTACTGCGGCTTATTTTGATTACAATGGCAGGTATTCATTTGGCAGGCAGCCAGAAGCAGCATTGTGGGCTTTAACTCAGTTAGGTAAAAGTTTCAATAAGTTAATTAATGAAAAAAGAATTATTGAAATATTAAACGAATTTTCCACAACTTTTCACTTATCTCTTAAAAGACATTTTTGTTGGAGAATTGGAATACAAGATATAGATGCTAAAAGCCTAAGTGAGATTATGAATGTTTTGTTAAACGAAAGTGAAAAACATAAAATAGAATTTGCATCCTTTTTCTATGATTTCTTCGGTGGCAAAGAAGCAGTAATAGACTGTTTGAAGACTAATTATGGAAATAAATACAAGGTTGAAGGATTTTTGAAAATTACAGATATTCTTAAAGACAGTCAATCATCTAAAGGAGCTTTAGAAAAAAGAAAATTAATAAATAATAATAGAGAAAATATGCTCATAGATGAAGTGGAGCAAATATGGGAGGAAATTAATAAAAATAATAATTGGAAATTATTAAAGAAAAAAATTAGTAAAGTCAGAAAATTAGGTAACTCATTAGAGTCCCAAAAGCTTGTTAACTTTTAAAATAGTTTCCTGATTGGTTTTCAATGTATTTTTGTAATAATGAAATAATTGTCCTTCAAATTTTTTTAAAATTCCTAGGTCTTCAAGATTTTTTAAGAAATTAGAAATTTTACCAGTTTCTTTTGAGAACTTTGATACAAATAAAGGTATAGGTAATGTTGCAGTTTCTGAAACCATATTAACACTATCGCTGGTTACTATAATATAATCAGCTATTTGCAAAATTTCTGGATAAGGGTTTTGTTCAGATGAAGTTACTATTTGAAAATTTTCATCATGTTTTATAAATGAATAATTTAAAATTTTAGCAGCCTTTAAAGGTGTACGTCTAGAAAGCAAAACAAGTAACTTACAGTTAAGATTTTTTGTCGCTTCAAGTATTTTCATGCTTAAATAATAATAATCACAATTCTTAGGTTTGTATCTTTTACTATTCCCGCCAATCATTAAAAGAACAAGATTTTTTTTACTTCCTTTGATCAAATTTATTTCTCTTTCTTGAAATTTATTTAATTCATTAAAATTAAAGAAAGTAAGTGCCCCTTTTGTTTGTATAACATTTTTGGCAGTTATGTTGTCGTGTTCTGGAATAAGTAATAAATCAAAATATTCAAAAGGTAATTTTGGGTTTTGAATATGAATATTTTTAACTTTATCTTTCAGAATAAATTTTAAAGCAATTGAAACTCCAGCCATTCTTTTGCCGGTTGTAATTATAAAAGAAGGCGGAGATTTATTTTTCAGTAAATGGTCTTTAACAGAAGAAATAAATAATTTTCTGATTAATGGAAACTTTTTTAAAAAATAAGGTGGATTATATTTAACTAATTCAAAATTTATATTCAATAATTTGGCAAGTGCTAGGGACTGATTTTCCATTCCTTTTGTTCCATCGCTTATTACCCAAGCATCGATTTTTGTTGACTTTTTCAACGTCTAACTCACTAAAATTTATTATATTCTATAATTAAATTATTTTCTGAAATAAAATTGTATATATGTACTCATTATAGTAATATTATTACAATTTATTTACTAAATACTATAAAGAAATATTAATAAAATGAAAAACGAAAAAACTAAGTTGGATAGTATTGATCTTACGATACTAAGCGAATTACAAAAAAATGGTAAAATCAGTAATGTAGAACTAGCTCATATAGTTAACATTTCTCCCCCATCATGTTTAAGACGAGTTAAATCTTTAGAGAACAGGAATTTCATTCGAGGTTATAACGCTATTTTAAACCCAGAACTCTTAGGTTTTAAAGTAACAGTATTTGCTCATGTAGGACTTGAAAGTCAAGCTGAAACTGATCTAAAAATTTTTGAAAATTATATCTCTCTTTTTCCTGAAGTAAGAGAGTGTTATATGCTTGTTGGAGAAGTTGATTTCCTCTTAAAAATTGTTGCTAAAGATTGGGATGATTTTCAAACATTCTTAACAAAAAATCTTACTCAAGCTCCTAAAGTTAGTAATGTTAAAACTTCATTAAATATAAGAAGTATTAAAAGTTTACCTGAAATTCCATTTGAAATTATGTCGGAATAACTTCAATTGACAATATTTCATAATGTTTAGTTCCACCAGGAGTGGAAACAACAACGGATGCACCTTCTTCTTTGCCTATTAATGCTTTAGCTATTGGTGAAGCTGTTGATATGAGTTTCAACTCCAGATTAGCTTCATATGGTCCTACTATTTGATAATCTATTTCCTGATTATTCTCTTCATCTAAGATTTTGACTTTAGTCCCAAAAGTTACAGTTTCACCTGATAATTTACTAAGATTTATTACTTCGGCTCTACTAGTTACATCCTCGAGTTCTGTAATTCTTCCTTCAATAAATGATTGTTTATCTTTTGCAGCGTGGTATTCAGCATTTTCTTTAAGATCACCGTGTTCTCTGGCAACGGCAATTGCCTGTATTACCTTAGGTCGTTCAGATTTTTTTAAATCACTAAGTTCAGATTTAATCTTTTCAAGCCCAGATAATGTAAATGGTATTTTGTCCATATTAAATTTTCCAAAAAAAATAAATCATCTTCTAAACTTATAATACAAATTATACACTATTCAAAGTATGATTGAAGGGATTTGATTTTTAAATGTTTACTTTTTATGGATTTTATAGCTAATGCGGCTGCTTTAGCACCTTGTAGAGTAGTATAATAAGGTATTTTATTTATAAGTGCAGTTTGTCTTAGAGAGAAACTGTCTTTAATTGAATTTGTTCCTTCTGCAGTATTAATAACAAGCTGTATTTCTTTAGATAACATTGAATCAACTGCATTTGGTCTACCCTCAATTACTTTTTTAATATATTTAGTATCAACATTATTATCATTTAATTTCTTAGCTGTTCCACTTGTAGCGCATATTTTGAAACCTAAATTTTCAAAGTCCTTTGCAATCGCAATAATATTCTTTTTATCATCATCCTTGATGGAAATAAAAACTTGACCTTTTAGTGGTAAATTAATGTTTGCACCAAGCTGACTTTTTGCAAAAGCTTCACCAAAAGTTGATCCTATTCCCATAACTTCACCAGTAGACTTCATTTCTGGTCCCAGAATTACATCTGTTCCTGGGAACCTTGCAAAAGGAAAAACAGCTTCTTTTACAGATATGTGTTTCATTTTATTTTGGGTAAGTTTAAAATCTGATAATTTTTTTCCTGTCATAATTTGCGATGCTATTTTTACAAGAGGAATACCAGTTGATTTAGCAACGAAAGGGATGGTTCTGCTACCTCTGGGATTTACCTCTAGTATAAAAATTTTATTACTTTGAATTGCGAATTGTATATTAATAAAACCGATGACCTTTAATCCTTTAGCAAGTTTTTTAGTTTGTAAAATTATTTCGTTAATAATTTGTTTATCAAGGGTTTGAGGCGGAAGAGCACAAGCTGAATCACCAGAATGTATACCTGCTTCTTCTATATGTTCCATAATGCCTGCAATAAATGTTTCTTCTCCATCAGATATAGCATCAACATCAACTTCAATTGCGTTTTTTAAAAAACTATCTATAAGTACAGGATTATTTCCAGATACTTTTACAGCGTCATTTATATATATTCGCAACTGGTCATTATTATATACTATTTCCATAGCACGACCACCAAGAACATAACTAGGTCTTATCACAACTGGAAAACCAATTTTATTAGCTATTTCAATAGCCTCGTTTTTACTACTTGCAACATCATTTAATGGCTGATTAAGTTCTAATGTTTGTAGTAGTTCTTTAAAGCTCTTTCTATCTTCAGCTAAGTCTATTGCTTTTACAGATGTTCCTAAAATTTTTATTCCTGCTTTTTCTAGACCAGATGAAATTTTTAGAGGTGTTTGTCCTCCTAATTGCACTATTGCTCCAATTACCTTTCCATTTTTATTTTCTTTTTCAATAATAGAAAGAACATCTTCATGAGTTAGAGGTTCAAAATATAGCTTATCGGAAGTATCATAATCAGTAGAAACTGTTTCAGGGTTACAATTGATCATAATAGTCTCGTAGCCTGCTTCTGTTAAACTGTATGCTGCGTGAACACAACAATAGTCAAACTCTATACCCTGACCTATTCTATTTGGACCTCCTCCAAGAATAATAACTTTATTTTTTGTGGAAGGGTAAACCTCGCATTCATTAATATTATTTTGCTCATAAGAACTATACAGGTAAGCTGTTTCAGAAAAAAATTCGGCAGCACATGTATCAACTCTCTTGTAAGATGGAAAAATTTTAAGTTTATAACGAAGCTCAGATATTTTCTGGACGCTTAAGTTAGTTAATTCTGATATACGTTTATCAGAAAAACCCATAGACTTTATGTTTCTTAGAAATATTTCCTCTAGAGGAAATAAATTTTCTTTTAATTTTTCCTCAACATTTATTATACCGGCTATTTGTTCTAAAAACCATTTATCCCATCCAGTAATTTTTGAAATATCTTCAATTGAGACTTTACATCTTAATGCTGTTGATATTCTTAAAATTCTTTCAGGAACTTGTTCAGCTAACCAGCCAGATATATTGTCTTTGTCATTTAATGCTTCATTTTGAGATGGAAAAGGTACATCATTTAAACCAGATAAATCTGTTTCTAGAGATCTAAGAGCTTTTTGAAGAGATTCTTGAAATGATCTTCCAATGGCCATTACCTCTCCTACAGATTTCATGGAAGTTGATAAAAAATTGTTACTTCCAGGAAATTTTTCAAATGTAAAACGAGGTATTTTTGTAACCACATAGTCAATAGTAGGCTCAAAACTTGCAGGTGTAGATTTTGTAATATCATTTTGTAATTCGTCTAAATTATATCCAATGGCAAGTTTGGCAGCAACTTTAGCTATAGGAAAACCAGTCGCTTTAGAAGCTAAGGCAGATGATCTACTAACTCTTGGATTCATTTCGATTACAATTAATCTACCATCAATTGGATTAAGTGCAAATTGTACATTTGATCCACCAGTATCAACACCAATTTCTCTAAGTACCGCAATACTGGCATTACGCATTTTTTGATATTCTTTGTCAGAAAGAGTTAGTGCCGGAGCCACAGTTATTGAATCTCCAGTATGCACGCCCATTGGATCTACATTTTCAATAGAACATATAATTATACAGTTATCAGAATGATCTCTAACAACTTCCATTTCATACTCTTTCCAGCCAAGAAGAGACTCTTCAATAAGTACTTCTGTGTTTGGAGATAATTTAAGTCCATTAGAAACAATCTCAATAAATTCTTCTTTATTATATGCTATGCCACCTCCTTCTCCACCAAGGGTGAAGGATGGCCTAATAATAGCTGGTAATCCTACAAAATCTAATGCTGAATTAGCCTCATCGAGATTTTTGGCAATTTTTGCTCTTGCTGAATCTAATCCAATTTTGTTCATACTCTTTTTAAATAATTCTCTATCCTCAGCTTTATTAATAGAGACTGGTTTGGCACCAATAATTTCTACGTCATTTTTCTTAAGAATACCTGAATTATACAAGTCCAAGGTAGCATTTAAAGCTGTTTGTCCACCCATAGTTGGAAGAATGGCATCAGGCTTTTCTATTTGTATGATTTTTTCAATTGTATTTTTTTCTATAGGCTCAATATAAGTTGCATCAGCCATTATTGGGTCTGTCATAATAGTGGCAGGGTTAGAATTTATTAAAATTACCCTTATACCTTCTTCCATAAGAGCTTTACATGCTTGAGCACCTGAGTAGTCAAATTCGCAAGCTTGACCAATAACAATAGGACCCGCTCCAATAATTAAAACCGATTTTATATCACTTCGTTTTGGCATTTTTTGATACTTTTATATAATTTAAAAATTCTTCAAATAGATAAGAGGATTCAGTTGGTCCAGGAGAGGCTTCAGGATGGTATTGTACAGAAAAGATTGGAAGATCTTTATGTTTGAGGCCTTCTATTGAGCTATCAAACAAAGAAGTGTGAGTAATTTCAAAACACTTAGGAAGAGAATTTATATCTATTTGATAACCGTGATTTTGGCTTGTTATTTCAACTTTGTTATTTATTAAATTTTTAACTGGGTGATTAGCCCCTCTATGTCCTTGAGACATTTTACTAGTTGTAGCCCCAAAAGATAGCCCAATTAATTGATGCCCAATACATATTCCAAAAACAGGAATATTTAATTTGAATATTGATTTAAGTAGTTTTCTACATTTTGATTCTGTTGCTGCAGGATCTCCTGGTCCGTTAGATAAGAAAATTCCATCTGGTTCAAAATTTTCAATTTTTTCAAAATTAGTATCTTCTGGTAACACAACAATATCAGCATTTAAATTTACTAGGTGCCTTAGTATATTTCGTTTAACACCAAAATCGATGACAACTATTTTTGGTTTAAAATTTCTATTTTCTATATTTTTTTTGGATAATAATTTGTGAGGACGTTCAGTAAATTTGTATTGCTTCTTTGTAGTTACCAAAGACGAGAGATTTAAACCATCCATTTTAGGGTGTTTATTTAATTCAGATTTCAATTCATTTAAATCAAAATTACCGTTTTCATCATAACATATCATCGCATTACAACTTTTATATTTGCGTATAGTTTTAGTTAGTAAGCGTGTGTCAATCCCAGAAATCCCAGGAATGTTGTTAAAAATTAACCAATCATTAAAGCTTTTTTCAGAACGCCAATTAGATGGAGATGATGGAGGTTGCCTTACAACAATTCCTGCCACAGATCCAGTTTGTCCTTCATCATCAGAACTATTAGAACCTATATTTCCAATATGAGGAAAGGTAAACGTAATTATTTGACCCGCATAAGAAGGATCTGTAATTATTTCTTGATAGCCTGTAAGAGAAGTATTAAAACATAATTCTCCTAAACTTCTTTTTTTTGAACCAAAAGATGTTCCAAAAAAATGTGAACCATCACTTAAAATTAATATACTATCTAATATTTTTTTATTAATTTTGTTTAAATCAAATGGAATATAACCGTTATCTGGAAATTCTTTTTTTTGATTTGATTTTTTCATTCCACCCTTTAATTTTTACTTACAAGTTCAAGTATAAGAAATAATGTATTAATAAAATTTTGGGAATAAAAACTAAATAATTTTTTCGTATTTTTTTCATCAAAGATGTAATTAGAATGTATTATTATTTTCGTCAATAAAATTAAAAAAAATTAGTTAAATTAATACAGATTTTATATATTTTTATTTGCATTAATACTTTTAACATCAATAACAAAATTGAGGAAAAAGCAATGACTATAAGAGAAGATATAAAAAATAATTTAAAAGAAGCAATGATAAAAAAAAATGTTGATTTAATTAGTGCCTTAAGACTAGTTATAGCTTCAATTAAAGATAGAGATATAATAGCTAAAGGTAAAGGAAATGACTCAGGCATTAATGATGAAGAAATAATTTCCCTTCTTCAGACAATGATAAAACAAAGAAAATCTTCTATAGACATGTATTTGGAGGGTAAAAGAGAAGATTTAGCAAAAAAAGAACAAAATGAAATAGAAATAATTTCCAAGTTTTTACCCAAACAACTATCTAAGGAAGAAATAAACAATATTATTGATATGACTATAAAATCATGTGAAGCCTCTTCTATGAAAGATATGGGTAAAGTAATAAATTTATTAAAAAAAAAGTACAATGGAGAAATGAACTTTGGGGATGTTAGTAAAATCGTTAAAAGTAAGCTAACTAGCTAATAAATTTAATTGATAAAAAATAAGTATAAAATGGATATAAAAGAAGAAATCAAAAATTCAATTAGATTATCTGAGGTTATTGGAAAAAATATATCTCTGAAAAGACGTGATAAATCTAATTACATTGCTCTATGTCCTTTTCATAAAGAAAAAACACCTTCTTTTAATGTTTCAGATGATAAAGGTTTTTTTCATTGTTTTGGATGTGGGAAAAATGGTGACATTTTCACTTATTTGATGGAAATGGAAAATGTAACTTTTGTAGATGCTTTGAAGAAATTGGCAGATCAAGCAGGAATAAATTATAATTATGATACGTTTTCTGAAAATCCAAAATTAAAAAATCAACTTCATCTTTTAAAGAGAGTTTCTGATTCTTATGTACAAAATCTAAATGCCCCTATTGGAGAAAAGGTAAGAAACTATTTGTACGAAAGAGGAATAAATAAATCTATAATTCAAAATTTTAGAATAGGTTATTCTGGCAATTTAAAATCGAATGATTATTTGGTATTACGTTTGAAAGAAGAAGGCTTTTCTATTTCTGATATGATTGAAATTGGTTTAGTTAAAGAAAATCAAAACAAAAAGCATACTTTTTATTTTCAGCAGAGGCTTATGATTCCTATTTTAAATAACTCAGGAAAGGTAATTGCTTTTGGTGGTAGATTAATAGGAGAAGGTAACCCTAAATATTTAAACTCTCCTGAAACATTTTTATTTCACAAGAGTAAACAATTATTTGGAGTTATGAATGCAAAAAAATATCTGAATAATAAAAGATTAGTTGTTTGCGAAGGTTATATGGATGTTATCTCATTAACTTCACATGGATACCCTGCTGTTGCTTCGTTAGGTACAGCATTAACAGAAAATCAGATTGAAAATATTTTTAATATATCTGATGAAGCTTTTCTGGTTTTTGATGGAGATAATGCAGGTCAAAATGCCACATTAAGAGTATTCGAAAAATATCTTCCAAAGTTGAAATTGAATAAAAAATTAAAATTTGTTTTTCTACCAGACCGTCTTGATCCAGAAGAATTTATTAATAAAAATGGCTTAAATGAATTTGAAAAAATTTTAGATGGAGCAATGGGTGCTCTAGACATGATATGGATGCAAGGTTTAAAAAAAATTAAAGAAAATGATCCTGAAAGTCATGCTTTATTTTGGGATTATTTGAGAAGTAAAGTTAATTTAATTGAAAATATTAATATTAAACAAGCTTTTAGAGATG
>ERZ802830.4844-NODE-4844-length-10562-cov-17.2698_pt1 | contig 10562 bp, 8 predicted proteins | sample MGYA00345654_ERZ802830 | MGnify/ENA primary metagenome ERZ802830 (study PRJEB30503, sample SAMEA104212375) | marine metagenome | biome: Westerlies Biome; feature: [SRF] surface water layer (ENVO:00010504) within the epipelagic zone...; material: water...
CCGCCCAGCTTAACAATGCCGTACTAATGGACTTTAGGGCGCCAATGGCATCCATAATACCCCCAAAAACCATGGCACAGATAATCAGCCAAATGGTGCCTAACATGCCAGCCATACCTCCCGATTGAAACAGGTCGTTTAACATGGGATTGGTTGTTTCTACCGCTGTTGATACCGTGATGGTGTCCATAATAACTTTATAGCCGGCTGTTATGTCAAGCTGTGCTACTTCAGCGAGTTCAGCCAGTAAGGGCCGTTGAAACAGCAATGCGAAAACAGCGCCTAGCAGGGTGCCAATAAGCAGCGCTACCAAGGGTGGCGTTTTGCGTGCAATAAGCACTACCACAACAATGGGCACGGCAAACAGCAGCGGACTGATACTAAAGCGTTCTTTGATGGCCAAAAGCAAGGGTTCGGTTTGTGCAACGGCTGTGGTGTCTTGGGTAAAGCCGATGATAAGAAACACCACGAGCGTCACCAATACGGTGGGAACGGTGGTGATGGTCATATAGCGTATGTGCGAAAACAATTCACCGCCTGCCATGGCTGGTGCCAGGTTGGTGGTATCGCTCAAGGGCGACATCTTATCGCCAAAATAAGCCCCAGAAATAACCGCGCCGGCAATCATGCCCACAGGAAGCCCAATGGCTTTTCCAATACCAATGAGCGCAATGCCCACGGTGGCTGAAGTAGTCCAGCTGCTACCCGTAGCCACAGAAATAAGAGCACAAATAACAATACAAGCTGCCAAGAAAAAGGTGGGGTGTAGGATTTGAAGTCCGTAATAAATCATGGCGGGAATAATACCACTGACCAACCAAGTGCCTGCCAAGGCACCCACAAACAACAAGATGAGTATGGCACCCGTAACAGATTTGAGGTTTTCCGCTACTTGCTGTAGCATGTCTTTGTAGCTGATTTTTTGTCCAAAGCCCACCATAGCCGCAACGGCACCGCCAAGGAGTAAGATAAACTGATTGGAACCGCCCAAGGCATCATCGCCATAAACACTGACATTAAGCGAAAGTAACAGGACCAGCGCCACTATGGGGAGCATGGCCAAACGAAGTGATAGGGAGGTCTTTTGTTTCATTTATGATGTAATAATACGATTTTGTTGTGAATAGGTATTTAACTTTGCTAAATATACTCACATACCCGTACATTTGTATAAAAATTAAGTTAGATGAATCAATTTGATGTTGCCGTAATTGGATCGGGCCCCGGTGGCTATGTTGCTGCTATCCGCTGCGCACAATTGGGAATGAAAACCGCCCTAATCGAAAAAGAAGCCACGCTCGGTGGTACTTGCCTCAATGTGGGGTGTATTCCTTCTAAATCCTTGTTGGATTCTTCGCATCACTACGAAACAGCTACAAAAGACTTTGCTGCGCACGGCATAGACGTCAAAGGCGCTATTGAGGTCAATTTTCCGCAAATGATTGCCCGCAAGCGTGAGGTGGTATCCACTACCGTCAAGGGTATTGATTTCCTGATGGATAAAAACAAAATTACCGTCCTCAACGGATTGGGTGCTTTTGAAGACGTCACCCATATCAAAATCACAGGCAAAGACGCCCAAGTGATTGAAGCAAAAAACACCATCATTGCCACGGGCTCTACGCCGGGCAGCCTGCCGTTTATTGACGTAGACAAAGACCGCATCATTACGTCCACAGAGGCATTGGAGCTTTCTGAAATCCCCAAGCACTTGGTTGTTATTGGTGGGGGCGTGATTGGCTTGGAGCTCGGACAGGTATACCGCCGATTGGGTGCCGAAGTAAGCGTGATTGAATACGCAGACCGCATCAGTCCGGTATTGGATGCTGCGCTCTCTAAAGAATTGATGAAGGTGATGAAAAAGCAGGGGGTTAAATTCCACCTGTCACACCAAGTAACGGCCGTTGACCGCAAAGGCGATACGGTAAGCGTAACGGCAAACGACATAAAAGGCGTTGCTCAAACCTTTGAAGGCGACTATTGTTTGGTGTCTGTGGGGCGCAGGGCCTACACCAACGGGCTAAATGCCGAAGCCGCAGGCGTTGTGCTAAACGATAGGGGACAGGTTGAAGTAAACGACCAACTCCAAACGGCAGCGGCTAACATCTACGCCATAGGCGATGTGGTGCGTGGTGCCATGTTGGCGCACAAGGCCGAAGAAGAGGGCGTGTTGGTTGCGGAGTTTATTGCAGGTCAAAAACCACATATCGATTACAACCTTATTCCAAACGTTATTTATACCTGGCCAGAAGTAGCTTCTGTAGGCAAGACAGAGGAGGAGCTTAAGGCTGCTGGTATTGCTGTTAAAAAGGGGCAGTTTCCCATGCGTGCCTTGGGTCGTTCAAGAGCCAGTATGGATACGGACGGCTTTGTTAAAATTTTGGCGCATGCCGAAACGGATGAAATTTTGGGCGTGCACATGATAGGCGCTCGTGCCGCCGACTTGATTACCGAAGCGGTTACGGCCATGGAATTCCGTGCTTCTGCTGAGGACTTGGCCCGTATGAGTCATGCACACCCCACCTATGCCGAGGCGATTAAGGAAGCCGCACTTGCCGCTACCGAAGACCGTGCGTTGCATATGTAGGCAATCATATTATAAATTAATAAAAGAGCGTGTCTAAAAAGTTGAAAATCTGTCAATCTGAATTTATTTCAGAATCTCTTTTGATGATTTTCATGTTTTTTAGAATCTGAAATAAATTCAGATTGACAAATAAAGGCGTCTGTAACGCTTTTTTTTTGTGCGTACTGATTTTTTGTTAACTTAGCATTGAACATAACCTAAATCTGTTCTTTTCACCGAACTTTTTACTGCCTTTTGGTCGTTTTAGCTAACAATAGTTAGTACTACACTTTCGCTTTTTAGAATTTTTTTTAGGAGATCACCCTTGCCTTTGGTGGGAGATTGTTAGATATATGTCATTGCATGCTTATAATTTTATAGCCATTTGATGATAAAATTTTGTTAAAATTAATTTACTTGAGAGAAACCAATGACCAAAAGATATACAATTCTTAACTCTTAAAAACACATATTATGAAAAGTATCATTACACTATTTACGTTATTTATTTTATGCTGCTCTTGTACTACTGCTAATAAAAGTAAATATTTAGAGTTTGAAGACAGTAGGCTCGAAGTACAAGAAAAACAGGATTTTGAATCTGATTTATTGGACAATTTAAAAACAATTATGTCAGAAGATTTTAATACTATCGTTGTGGTTTCTAAATCAGAAATTTTAAAAATTGATGACCATTTATATTTAAGAACTTACTTCAATAATGATTTCGTCTCCACCACTTTATTAAACACAAAATCTAATATTGAAGGTGAATTACGAACATTATCAACAGCACGCACAACTACATGCACTTCTAAAGCTTGTGCGTCAGGTGGTGGTTGTATTACAGACACTTTTACAATTTATTGTAAACCCTGTAATAGAGGCGCAAAAGATTGTGTTAGAACAACGTCAAATGAAATTTTAAGAGAACTCGATGATGATGGATGGGTCCATAATGAATAACGCCTCCCACTAGCACACCTAGGCACTCATTTTAAAAGAATACAGTGCTAGTATTGCTTGTCAAACTTTTCTTGAATCTTATCCAAGGCCAAGTTCCCCAAGCTGCCAATATGAGTGTGGGCTACTTTTTCAGGTGCTTCAAAAGTACCTTCTTCAACCTGTTGTCCCACATGCTTGTAAGCATCTCGAAAGGGAATCCCTTGCTGCACCAATTCGTTTAGCGCATCAACCGTAAAGGCATAGGTGTATTTGGCATCCGCCATGATTTCTGTGCGTACCTGCACCTCTTTTATGGTGCTATTCAATATGGTCAAGCAGTCTTTAAGCTCATCTATGCCTTCCAGCATTTTTCCTTTAAACAACTGCATTTCTCGGTGATAACCACTCGGAAGGTTTTGTCCCAACAAGGCAAAGTCATTGCCAAGCCCTTGAATGAGGGCGCATTTACCCCTGATAAGTTCAAAAATATCGGGATTCTTTTTGTGCGGCATAATACTAGACCCCGTGGTCAGGTGGTCTGGAAATGAAAGGAAATCAAAATTTTGACTCATATACACGCATACATCCATGGAAAATCTGCCTAACGTAGCAGCCAGTGATCCCATCGCATTGGCGGTGATACGTTCTGTTTTTCCCCTGCCCATTTGTGCGGCAACGGCATTTACCTTTAGCGCACCAAAGCCAAGTGCTTCGGTTGTAAAAGCACGGTCAATAGGGAAGGAGCTGCCATAACCCGCAGCACTGCCCAAGGGGTTTTGGTCGCAGATGCTATGTGCAGCATTTAACAATACCACATCATCCACCAAAGACTCGGCATAGGCCGAAAACCACAAGCCAAACGAAGAAGGCATAGCCACTTGCAGATGCGTATAGCCCGGTAGCAATACGTTCTTGTGTGTTTCTGCAAGACCCATCCACGTGTCAAACAAACCCTTTGTAAGTGCCTTAATCTCGCTTAGCTCGTCTTTGAGCAACAATTGCATAGCCGTCAGTACTTGGTCGTTCCTAGAACGTGCGGTGTGTATTTTTTTACCTACATTGCCCAAACGCTCGGTAAGCAGAAACTCAATTTTGGAATGTATGTCTTCAAAATCATCTTCAATGACAAAATCCTCTTGTGTTGCCAAGGTCATGATATTGTCCAATTCATCGCATAGCTGTTTGGCCTCTTCTTCTGTAAGCAGTCCAACGCTTGCCAGCATTTGTGCATGGGCCTTAGAGGCCAATACATCATAGGGCGCTAGGCGTACGTCCCAAAGCCTGTCAGCACCCACGGTGAATCGGTCTACTTGTTCGGTAACGCTTGTCTTTTTTTTCTGCCAAAGCTTCATAATGCTTGTTTTAATATGGAAATATACAACGGTATTGCTTCTTCAATCTCGTTGACATAAATAAATTCATTTGCTGTATGCGAACGCAGCGAATCACCAGGGCCTAATTTTAAGGAGTCACAGGTCAGTGCAGCTTGGTCGGATAGGGTAGGCGAACCATAGGTGTTTCTTCCTGCGGTTATACCGGCTTGCACCAATGCGTGGCTCATGGGAATAGAAGAAGAACCCAATCGCAACGAACGTGCCTTTACTTCACAAGGTGCTGCTTCAAGGATTTGCGCAATCTCGTTGTTGGTATACAAATCGTTTACGCGCACATCTATCACCAGCTTTACATCTGCTGGAACGGCATTGTGTTGCTTGCCAGCATTCACTTGGGTAACTGTTAGTTTCACAGGCCCAAGGGCATCGGAAACGCGTTCAAATTCCAGTTGTTGAAACCAGTCAATCACCGCACCAATTTTGTAAATGGGATTGTCTGGGTTTGGATGCGCCGCATGGCTTGCAGTACCCGAAATGGTTGCATCAAAAACCACCAATCCTTTTTCTGCCACAGCCAAATGCATTTGCGTGGGTTCGCCCACAATGGCGGTGTCTATGCTAGGTAGGGTTTTCAATAAGCTGTTCAGCCCATAATCGCCAGAAGTTTCTTCTTCCGCAGTAGCGGCAACAACCAAGTTATATGCCATGTCCTCTTGTTCGTAGAAATACACAAAGGTGGCCAACAGACACACCAAAGCACCGCCAGCATCATTGCTACCCAAACCATATAATTTTCCGTCTTCAATGGCAGCTTTATAGGGATCTCGGGTATAGCCACTGTTGGGCAATACGGTATCGTGATGCGAGTTGAGCAACAGATACGGTTTTGATGGATCTTCATGCTTGTTTATGGCATAGACGTTGTTTTGTTGCTGTTGGCAGCTAACCCCGTGCTTTTCCAACCAATGCTTAGTGATGGCAGCCGTTTGATCCTCTTCACTAGAAAGGGAAGGGGTGTTGATGAGGTCTTGAAGCAATTGGATTGCCTCTTGTTGTAGTTCTTCGATTCGACTCATATCAATGTAGTTTTGGGTGCATTTTTATCTAACAGCGCAGCAACATTGCTGACGACTACTTTTTTAACGCCATTTTGAAGTGCGTCAAAGCCGTTGTGCAATTTGGGTACCATACCTTGATGGATGACCCCTGCTGCGGTATAATTTTCAGTTGCTTCCTTGGACAATTCACCAATAACGTCCTCAGGCTTGTTGATGTCTTTTAACACGCCAGCGTGCTCAAAGCAATAGAAGAGTGTTACGTCATATTCCTTGCTCATGGCCATGGCCACTTGCGCTGCTATGGTATCTGCATTGGTATTGAGCAGTTGCCCGTTTTTGTCGTGCGTAATCGCACAAAGCACAGGAACAAAGTCTTGCGCGGTCAAGGAGGCAAATACTGCGGTGTTCACTTGTGTAATATCACCTGCAAAACCGTAATCAATTTCGGTTACGGCTCTTTTTACGGCTTCAATGCAGTTGCCGTCTGCGCCTGTTAGGCCAACGGCATTCACACCCTGCTTTTGCAGTTGTGACACGATTTTTTTATTGGAGAGGCCGGCATAGCTCATTACGGCTACTTCGAGCATGGCGGCATCTGTAATGCGTCTGCCGTCTACCATTTTGGGCGATATACCCAATTGCTTGGCAAGTGCTGTTGCGTGTCTTCCACCGCCGTGTACCAAGAGTTTGGCTCCTTCCAAGCCAGCAAAGGCAGCAAGCACTTCTTGCAGCGCAGCAGCATCGTTGACCAAATGGCCTCCAACTTTTAGGATATGTAGCGCAGTTTTCACGTCAGCAATGTTTTTAGTACTGCAGCAGCAGCATGGGTTCTGTTGTTGGCTTGCTCAATGACTTTGGAATTAGGGCCATCCAATACGCCATCAGAAACCACCACATTTCTTCGAATGGGCAGGCAATGCATAAAGGCCGCGTTGTTGGTCTCTGCCATTTTTTCTGGCGTTAACATCCATTCGTTGTCCGTTCGTAGAATCTGTCCATAGGAATCATACGAACTCCAGTTTTTGGCATAGACTACGTCCGCATCTTTGAGTGCTTCGGCTTGGTTGTGTATCACAGGAATCCCTTTGGTGATACGTGGGTCTAGGTCATAACCTTCTGGATTGGCAATAACAAAGTCTGCATCTTGGTGCCCCATCATTCGGGCAAATGAATTTCCAACCGCGTGAGGCAATGCCTTTGGGTGTGGTGCCCATGTCAATACTACCTTTGGTTTTTTGGGCAATGACAACTCCGTTAGGGTCAGGGCGTCTGCCAAAGCCTGTAGGGGATGAGCCGTTGCACTTTCCATATTTAGAATGGGAACGCTAGCGTATTTGATAAAATTCTGTAAAACATGTTCAGATTCGTCTTTTTCTTTGTCGGTAAGCGTGGCAAAGGCACGTATGCCCACCACGTCGCAATACTGTGAAACCACCTGCGCAGCTTCTTTAACATGCTCCGAACGCAACCCTTCCATAATGGTTTTGTCTTCGTATTCTATGGCCCATGCTTCGTTGCTGAAATTCATCACCATCACATCCATGCCCAACAAACGACCTGCTTTTTGAGTGCTCAGTCGCGTTCGTAAACTTGGGTTAAAAAACAAAAGCCCAAGGGTTTTGCGTTTGCCCACTTGCTCAAATTGATAGGGATTTGCTTTGATGTCTTTTGCCAGTTGCACTTGTGCATCAAAATCTGGGAGGTCGTTAAGCGTTAAAAACTGTTTCATAATGATTTTTCTAAGGCAGTAAAAAACTGATCAAGGTGTTTTTGCTGCACGGTTAGTGGAGGTAAAATCCGCAATAGCTTTTTGTTGCTGCTGCCTCCTGTAAATATGCGGTGTTCGTATATGAGTTTCTTGCGTAGTTCGCCTACTTCAAAGTCAAACTCCAATCCGAGCATCAGTCCACGTCCTTTCACTTTTTTTACACCGGGAATACGCTCAGCTCTTTTAATAAAAGCTTCGCCTAACAGAGTGGAGTGCTCCATTAACTTCTTTTTCTTTAATACTTCCAAAACCGCCAGACTTGCCTGACAAGCCAAGTGGTTTCCGCCAAAAGTAGTCCCTAGCATGCCATACCAGGGTTTGATGTTGGGATGTGCCAAAATACCACCTACAGGAAATCCGTTACCCATCCCTTTGGCCATGGAAATAATATCGGGTGTAATGCCGTAGTGTTGAAAAGCAAAGAATTTGCCCGAACGGCCAAAACCAGATTGTACCTCGTCTGCAATAAGACAGGTAGCGGTCTCACGACAGCTTTTTTCCACCTGTTTCATGAATTTTTCAGTAGGCATATCCAAACCGCCAACCCCTTGAATGGCTTCGATAATAACGGCACAGACATCTCCTTTTGACAAGGTTTCTGCCAGCCCTTTTTCGTCGCCAAACTCAAGAAATATAACTTCTTGCTGCGCATTGAGCGGTGCAATAATCTTAGGCGTATCTGTTGCGGCAACAGCAGCACTTGTTCTGCCGTGAAAGGCATTTTTAAAGGCCACTATTTTTGACTTACCTGTGTGGAACGAGGCGAGTTTGAGTGCGTTTTCATTGGCTTCTGCTCCCGAGCTACACATAAACATTTGATAGCCTTCACATCCAGACTGTGCTTCAATTTCATCAGCCAGTTGGATTTGCAATGGGTTTTGAATGGCATTGGAGTAAAAACCAATACGCGATAGCTGCTTTTTGAGCCTTCGGTTGTATACGGGGTTTTGGTGTCCTATGCTGATTACCGCATGACCGCCGTATAAGTCCAGATACTTCTTTCTGTCTGCCCCATAGACATATACCCCTTTGGCCTTAACGGGTGTTACTTCATAAAGTGGATATACATCAAATAATGGCATAACTAGTCTTGTGCTATTTCGTTAATCTTTTTAAAGGAAGATACAATTCCTTGTATCAACGATGAACTCAGCCCTTTGTGTTCCATTTCGTTTAATCCTTCAATGGTACAGCCTCTTGGCGTGGTTACTTTATCAATTTCTTCTTCGGGGTGCGCACCTGTTTCAATAAGCAGCGAAGCTGCACCCATGGCAGTATACATGGACATTTTCATGGCTTCGTTGGCATCAAAGCCAAGTTGTACTCCACCCTGCGTTGTGGCGCGTATCAATCGCATCCAAAAGGCAATGCCAGACGCACAAATCACCGTTGCTGCACGCATGTGCTGCTCTTCAATAACGATGCTTGTTCCCAAACCGTTGAAAATGGCTTCGGCTATGGGCATGCGTTCTGCACCCTTTTTGTTGGCACAAAGACAGGTCATGGATTTTCCTACCGATATGGCAGTGTTGGGCATCGATCTAATCACAAATACGTCAGTACCCAAAGTTTCCTCCATTTTGGCTAGTGAGAAGCCTGTTACGGTAGAAATAAGTACGTGATTGTCGTGTAGCAAATCTTTGATTTCCTCCAATAATCCAACGAGTTGTCTTGGTTGCACCGCAAGGATGATGATGTCCGATTCGTTTACGGCTTTTTTGTTGTCAGCAGTAACATAAGTATTGGCGTATTCTGTCCAAGAGGCAATGCTCTCAACAGATCTGCGTGTCAAATAAAGCTGCGTCAGGCTGTTGTTAGTGATAAGCCCTCGTCCAATGCTTAGTCCTAAATTTCCGGCTCCAAGTATGGCTATTTTCATAATTAAAAAGATGTTGATTTTAAATGTAGTCCTGTTGTTTGTTCTAATCCAAACATAAGGTTCATGTTTTCTATGGCCTGCCCCGATGCTCCTTTCAATAAGTTGTCAATGATGCTGGTTACCAGCAATTGCCCTTCGTGCAAATGCAGGTGTACCAAACACCTGTTGGTGTTTACTACTTGTTTGAGTGCTAGTGGCGCACGGCTAACAAACGTAAACGGGCAGTCGTTGTAGTAGTTCTCAAAAATGGCATTGGCATCTTCCAAGCTCCCATCAAATGGGGTATAGGCCGTGGCAAATATTCCTCTAGTAAAGTTTCCTCTAATGGGAAGGAAGTGCAATTTGGTATTGCTGCCTTGCTCTTGCGCAATGGTTTCACCTATTTCACCCAAGTGCTGATGCACAAATGGTTTGTAGTAGGAAATATTGTTGTTTCTCCAACTAAAATGACTTGTCGCTGAGGGAACAGCACCTGCACCCGTACTTCCCGTAATCGCATTTATATGCACTTCTTGGGATAATTTTTTTGCTGCTGCTAGTGGCACTAAGGCCAATTGGATGGCAGTGGCAAAACAGCCGGGATTGGCAATCGCTTGCGCAGATTTAATATGTTCTTTGTTTACTTCGGTAAGCCCATAGACATAAGAACGTCCCATAAAATCGTGGTCGTCTTTAAGTCTAAAATCGTTGCTTAAATCAATGATTTTGGTGTTGTCGTTTACCACGTTGTCGTGCAAAAAGGCAGCAGAATTGCCATGTCCAAGACATAGAAACAACACGTCTACTTCTTGGTTTAACTCTGCCGAGAAGGGCATATCCAATATGCCAATTAAATCTGTATGGGTTTCGGAAACGCCTTTTCCTGCTCTGGTGGTACTGTATATAAAGTCGATGTTTACATTGGGATGCAGTACCAACAATCGTAAGAGTTCACCTCCTGTATATCCTGCCCCGCCTACAACGCCTACGCTTATGTTATTTATTGACATGCTGATAAATTTTTCCGGCATTG
>ERZ802830.4845-NODE-4845-length-10561-cov-11.6967_pt1 | contig 10561 bp, 9 predicted proteins | sample MGYA00345654_ERZ802830 | MGnify/ENA primary metagenome ERZ802830 (study PRJEB30503, sample SAMEA104212375) | marine metagenome | biome: Westerlies Biome; feature: [SRF] surface water layer (ENVO:00010504) within the epipelagic zone...; material: water...
TTGAAGCCATGCGGAATGGCAATATGAACATGTTGATCGGGGCTCTCTGAAACACCCCCACCAATTATAGTAAAATTTTCCTTTTGATCACTTCCCGGTGTATGCGCATCAATAAATGCAGTTTTGCATGGAACTAATTCGCCATAACGCACGATACGGTCATCCATTGTATAATTTGTCATTTATATACTCCCAGATCTAAATTTACTTCTTAAAGAATTTTTAGGCCCCATTTTTTAGACAAATTTGCTTCCAAACTGCAGTTTCATCAAACAAGGTCCACTCACGGCGGATCTTTGCAGTGTTCCCTGAAACAGCACCAAATTCCACATGTGTTGCACCAAATATATAAACATCAGCACCAGTTGGCGCACCAAAACTACCCCAGCCAGCATGCTTACCATGAAGAGACCATCGAAGTGCCGCACGGGGGGGCATATATGCATCTTCTCTACCAATTTGGTGATGAATTTTAAAGTACGCATCAGGAAATGAAGCGCGAAGACCCATCCAGAATTGATCGGCTCCATCATAAGATAAAGTACTTACGCCGCCCGGATATTCCAAATTCGCTGCTCTATCGTATTCGCTAGGAATAGTCGTAAAATCTGCATTCATAATTCGATTCAGAATATCCGCAAACTTTTGTCCCCACTCATTATCATTTCCTGCTCCAGTGTAGGGGCCTTTTACGTCATCCATCGGCAAAAATGGCTTAATACAACTTTCTATGCCACCTTCTTTTTCTATTAGATCTCTAGCATAATCTTGCGGGGACATACCGAGTTGACGAACTATCGCGCCCTGGTCACGGATTAGCCACTCATCATCAATTTGGTTATTGCGCGCATGGCAATCTGCAATAACCCTATAATTTAGGTTTTTGCCCGTAGGCGTTCCATAAACTCCCGGTTTGGAATGAGTTACACGTGAATGTATTCTATGGGAGCTTAACATGCCTTCTTCTGGTGTACCTGACCAGATTACGTCTTCTCCAAAAAGAGCACGATCTGGGAATTCAGCCAGAGTTGACATGGTTGCAGCTATTACTTTTTCATTCCCAATTACAATTGAGCCAGGTGACCTTACAATAATATCTGGTGCGTAGTAGTTATGAAGTGTGGAAATACCACGGTCTTCCCAGATTTCTTTTGTAATACCAATAATATATTCAGGAAAACTATTAAATTTATCACTAAAACCATGCATTAAAATTCTCCTATATGGGTTTCTGACGTGTGGATGATCTAATTACTAATGGGCTATCAATTTGAAGTTTAACTGGGTTAGAAGAATGTGGGTTTTCTATCCGGTTTAAAATTGTGTTGACAGTTTCTTGAACCATCAAATTAGCTCGCTGCCTGACTGTTGTGAGATCATATGATTTCCAAGAAGCTGGTGGCACATCATCATATCCAATGACAGACACGTCTTCTGGGATACTTAGCCCAAGCTCATACCTTAAGATATCCATGACTATGAACGCCATGTGGTCATTGGCAACAAAAACTGCATCCGGTCGATCAGCTTTAGGTTTATCAAACATTGCAAATGTGGCGATCTTGGTTTTTTCAGCTCGGAAATTTCCAACTTTCCGGGAGAATACTGTCAGACCACTATCTAAAATTTCTTTTTCAAAGCCAGCTTCCCTGTCTCTTTGTGTGGAGGCACCTTCCCAACCGGCTATATATCCAATCTTTTCATGCGCTAAATCAATTAACAACCGAGCAGCCTTCCGGCCTCCTTCAAAATTATTTGATGTGATCGAAGAAATTTCGTCCATATCTTGTGAACGATTAAATAAAACGACAGGCACACCAGCCGCTTGACACCGTGAACCAACTTCTGAAGAAAGTGCCACTGACGCCATCACTATACCATCAACTTGGTAATCCAAGATTTCGTCAACAACTGGGCTAAGATTACCTGCTGTTTGTGAGGCCATAAAAACCAATACGTGATAACCACGTTCTTGGAAAGCATTGGAAAGTTTTTCCAATGCTTCAGGATAAAAATAGTTTTCCAAATAGGCAACAACTAAACCGATTATTCGGCTTTTTCCTGAAACCATTGCTCGAGCTAGAATATTAGGACGGTACCCTAATTCTTTAGCTGCAATTTTTACCTTTTCTGCTGTTTTTGCAGAAACAGAGGCTCCTGGCGTATAGAACCGGCTAACTGCAGATTGCGATACGCCAGCTCTCTTTGCTACTTGGGATGAAGTCGTTCGATCAACCATATTACAAAGCCGCCTCAGGCAGAGAAACTCTGCCCAGAATACGTGCCTTGTTAAACTCTTTGAGCCGTTTAAAAACATCCACGCCCAGTTGATAGTAAACATCAAGAAGATCAAGCAGCACCCAGTTTTCCCGGATCAAACCGTCTTCGATTCGCCAAAAATCCAATGAGCACATACTTATTTTTTTTCCAGGTGGAGCTATACCCATCCATCCGTCATTAGTGACCGTTTGGATCATGTCAGGCCAACCTGTTACCGCAGCATAATCACCGTCGCCAAAGAAATGGAAGGAAATTTCGTCGTTATACCTACCTCGATCGGGCATCGCATTTAAAAAGGGAATTTGATGCCAATTTCTAAAACCTACAATACCGCGCCCCGTACCAATACCAGCAGGTCCATACCAGTTCATTCTAGGGTGCCAAAACTTTGGCATTTGCATAACTTCAGCTGTACCTTGGCTTGGATGAAGTGTCATATGATTCAGCATTTCCATAACTAAATCGCATGATATTTTTGACTTCTCTTCATTCCACGGCCCGTTGATATGACCGTCAAGCGAAGCAGGACCAGGGATATGGTATTCCAACCCAAGAGAAGGGGCCATAGGCCAAGCATTGGCCTGCATCATGAGTTCTGGAATATCCCATAAAGCTTGAATTTCTACAATTTTCCCCTCTTCAAATCTGAAAAATTCGTGAAACCGCATATGCGCAAGATGTCCAGTTGCAGGAATATCAAGCCAAGGCGCAACAAATGTTCCCGAATAGTGGCCACCACATCCAACCCAATAGTTATTTTGTTCAGTAGCTCCTCCCATTACAATCCAATCTCTTCTTTCCAAATCTGGGAAGGCGTCAAATAAGGGAGCGTAGCAAGTTGTAAAAAATGATTGCGGACCAATTAAATCTTTAAAAGGGAACGGCATTCTAATTTTTGCATCTGGGTCGATCAGTTTTTCTAACTCTGACCTAACTATTCCTTCGTCAAAATTGTACATAGCCGACCGAAGTGGGGAAAGTAGCTCCTTATTTTTCGAATGCATGCAGTTCATTTTAAATCCAGGTTAATTTTTCAACTAAATTACTCTGCGGCTGTTCCATAGGGGATATTTTTACCCCCATAACGTCGGACGCGAACATTACATTGTTCAGCATGGCCAACAAAGCCCTCAAGCATACAAAGCCGAGAGCCATATTCACCAACCAACTTTGCAGCTTCGTCAGTTTCGATCCTCTGATAACTATGCGTTTTGAGAAACTTTCCCACCCACAGCCCGCCTGTGTAACGACCGGCTTTTTTTGTTGGAAGCGTATGGTTTGTTCCTATAACTTTGTCACCATTTGCAACATTGGTGCGCGGTCCTAAAAACAAAGCACCGTATGAATGCATATTTTCAAGGTACCAATCATCACGATCAGTCATAATTTGCACGTGCTCATATGCCATATCGTTTGCGACAGAAAGCATCTCTTCATGGGTATCGCAAAGTATCATGTCACCATAATTTTCCCAACTTGCAGATGCCGTTTCAGAGGTAGGAAGAATTTTAAGTAATCGCTCTATTTCAACTAAAGTTTCGCGGGCTAATTTTTCACTGCACGTTATCATGGCGGCAGGTGAATTATAGCCATGCTCTGCTTGGCCTAACAAGTCTGTTGCGCATAGTTCAGCATCAACTGTTTTATCTGCTATCACCATAGTCTCTGTTGGTCCGGCAAAAAGATCGATTCCAACGCGTCCATAAAGCTGGCGTTTAGCCTCGGCGACGAACGCATTTCCAGGACCGACCAGCATATGAACAGGATCAACAGTTTCTGTTCCAATTGCCATAGCGCCAACAGCTTGAATTCCGCCCATAACATAAATTTCATGTGCACCACCCATGTGCATTGCAGCAACAATAGCGGGATGAGGTTCTCCATTTACCGGTGGCGCTGATGCAATAATGCGGGGAACACCCGCAACAGACGCCGTCAAAACCGACATGTGGGCTGAGGCGACCATTGGGAATTTCCCCCCAGGGACGTAGCACCCAACTGATTGAACAGGGATATTCCGATGACCAAGAATAACACCAGGCATAGTTTCAATTTCTATGTCGGTCATCGAGGCACGCTGCGCCTCGGCAAAGTTTTTAATCTGCTGCTGTGCAAATTTGATATCGTCCATATCTCGTGAAGAAACCTTCTGCATGGCCGCATCAATTTCGCTCTTATTTAATTTAAATTTATTTGGAGCATAATTATCAAATTTCTTACTTAATTGACGAACTGCCGCATCTCCATTTTTTTCAATTTCACTTAGCGTTGCCTCAACAACTTCCCGAACTTTGGCGTCCTCTGCAGCTTTTTCTATTTCCGTTTTTGATTTCTTAAGAACATTAATAGCCATATCAACTACTCCCCGTATCTGGTCGAGGTGCATTTTTCTCACCTCGGTCATAAACTTCCCAACCTCGTCCATCGAATAGATCCACACCCAGTTGAGCTGCGACATGCGGAAAATCTACGTTGACCCAATTATCTGCTATCTTCCCATCGATAACTTTCCAAAAATCCATATAGCGAATTTCTATTCGCTTACCCGTGGCAGCTATTCCAAGGAATTCACCGCTATGGGTTGCCTCTTGACGGCCAAACGCTGCTGCCCACTCACCCATGTAAAGTCGAGCCTCATCAATGCATACCTTATCGGAAAATGCAGCCTGAAAAGGCCTTTGCCAATTATCTTGAAACTCTTTTAAACCAACTTTAGTTCCGCAACCTTGGTTGCCCATCCAACGGAAACCTGCAGAGAAAAATTCACCTATGTCATCAATCCGATGATCATTCAAACCGTCCACCATACCCTCAATCACACGACGTGTTTCGTCAGTTTTTGAAAGATCTGTATTACTAGTAAGCGCAGCTTGTTCTGGGCGAGTTCCCTTCATTAATAACACCTATTCAGAAAAAGAAATTTTATAAGATGACCACTCATCCTTTTACTGCTCCCGCTGTAAGACCACTAACGATCTGCCTTTGAAAAAACATAACTAAAATGAATAAAGGGGCCGCAGCTGAAACAACTGCTGCTACAGCAAACATCACATTGCCTTCCGTATAGGTCGTACCCAAAAATGCGGCAATTTGGGGTACCATGGTACGGTTGTCCTCTGACAACAACATCGACGTTATAGCGAAGTCATTATAAGCTAACAGAAAGCTGAAAAGACCAGTTGTTATCACCCCAGGCCACATTACAGGAATTATCACAAGGCGGAATGCTTTAAACTGAGAACAGCCGTCTACTTTAGCACTTTCATCAAGTTCTTTTGGTATATTTTGAAAAAATGAATGTAGCATCCAGAGAGTAAATGGTTGATTTATTGCGACCAAAACAATGATCGTAGTCGGTAAAATACCCCAAACATTCCATTCAAAAAATGGCAACATGTAACCAGAAACTAGTGTGATCGGAGGCATAGCTCTAAAAATTAAAGCAGCAATAAGCAATATGAGTGTGTATCGATAACCTGAGCGAGATAAAGCATAACCACCCAGTGTTCCAATTGTTAAAGATGTGCAGACTACAAAAAAGCAGACAATAAATGTATTTATAACATTACGCCAAAATTCCTCTTTTATCCAAGCACCCTCATAACCAGCATCAGTAAAAGGTTGACCATATTCAGCAATTGTTCGTTCGCCACTTAGCGCATTAGTCCAGTTTGCGACTGAAAAGAAATCAAGCTCAACTTTAAAACTTCCCCAAAGTGTCCAAACAAAAGGAAAGGCTGCAACTAATAGCCAAATAGCTGCAAAAATATATATGGCTATCCGAAGACTTAAAGACCGTCTTTTAGAGGCAATGGTCATTTAGCTTTCTCCATAAAATCTCGCCAAGTTCTTCTCAAGACAGGTAGTAGCAAAATTGTTACACCGATTATCGTCAGTACTGATGTTGCAGATGCGGAAGATAGTTGACGAGTTTCCCCACCTAAATCATTAAAGATAAACCAGCTAAGGCTCTGTGCGTGTGCTGAAGCATTAAATCCAACTATTGGTTCAAAAACTCGGAAATTATCCATCAATTGAATAAGGGCTACAAAAGAGACTAGAGGCATCAAATGAGGAAGAACGACATAGCGAACTTGCTGCGTGCGCGTTGCTCCGTCAATTTGAGCAGCTTCTAGCTGATCCGCAGGTAAAGTTTGTAAACCGGCATAAAAAATTACAAATGCAAAGGGTGCTGCATGCCATACACCATAAACTATAAGAGAAATCCACATTAGGCCTGTTGAAGCTTTTAAAGATAAATTGGGATCCGCAAAAATCCATTGTATCGCAGATCCTAAGATCCCACGGCTGTCTATCATCCAGAATAGAACAAGAGCGCCTATTAAAGGTGTTATAACAAACGGCAGAAGTGAAAAAAATACAACTACACCTTTAATGCGATCATGGAGGGCATTTACGTTAAGTGCTATCAAGAAACCAACTATTACAACGAGAGGGGTGACTATAAATGTAAATGTCAGAGTAAAAGCCATCGCTCTATAAAATGGTAAATTACCAAGCTTAGTAAAAAATTCGTTGAAATTTTCAGAAATAGACCAGATTTTGCTCACTTCCGATATTGCTAAATGGCCTCGATCACTAAAAATCTCTAGGCCTATAAACCGACCTATCGGTTTTTCTTCCCTTATTGCTCTCGTGGCTTCTTGATCAATTGAAGTTTCTATTGTGCACCCAACTAACGGAGTACATGTTTCAACTTCAACCAAAACAGCCTTATGCGGCGCATGAACAGATTGAACCAATACCGAGACTATTGGAAATGCAATAAACAAAAGCATCGCAAGCGCTGTCGGTGAGAAAAACCATATAAAAGTTGAATGTTTCATTTAAAGAGGCTCAATTTTAAAAGGGGGCGCTTGCGCGCCCCTTAATAGTTTTAGTTAGTTTAAGTAGCCTTTTTCTTTTGCAGCAGCTACGTAAGCCGCCTCAACGTCAGCGAGAGCCTGCTCAGCAGTTTCCTTGCCTTGCATAAAGTCAGCTAGTTCTGCTCCCAAAGCAGTATGCATTAGCCCCATATAAGGTAGCATTGGGTAAGGTGTTGTTCCCATTTTAGCAGCTTCAAAAACACCAATAGCTGCATCGGTTGGCGTATAACCATCAATCAACCAAACAGCTTGTGTGCGAATGTTTTCATCACTCATCATAGATGGGCTGATCCCATTCATCATTGCAATAAACGTTGCTTCTGCTTCTGCATCTGAAATGTTTTTAGCAACAGTCCAACCGTCCCACCAAAGAGTAGAAGCTGCGGTTGATCCGCCACCAACTGTCATTGGCCCTGCTATAGCGTGACCATTCTTAACAGCATCTGTAACACCTTCAGCTGTTGTTTGAGAGGAAGCTCTTGAGCCCCACATGTTTAACAAAGCTATATTACCCGCTCTATATTCTGCATTTGTCGCATTAGAGTCGTGAGTTAAGAAATCAGGGTTCATATATTCTGAAAGAGCTTTCATCATGTTTAGCGTATTAACACCAGCTTCAGAATTCACCGATGGATTGGCTGAACCCGCTTTAAAATGCGAACCACCGTAGCCTAAGAACATATTATTAAATTCCTGGGCTAAATTCCAACCAGCAGCATATGCCCCACCTACTGGGTTTTGCATTGCGCCTGATGAACGAATTTTTTCAGCAGCAGCTAGCATTTCTTCATAAGTTTTTGGAACACTAATGCCTAAATCTGCAAGAACATCCTTACGATACATCAAGTGTTGAGCATTAGCCATAAATGCAACAGCCATTACTTTTCCATTAACTTTGATCAACTGGCTAGACTGAAGATCGCCCCCATGTTTCGCAACTAAACTGTCCAAAGGACGGATTACATCTTCATTCATCAAAGCAACAATTGATGAATTCGCAACAATCGCTGATGTGTACTCTGCTGGGTTGCCTTGCATCCCAGGAACATTAATTTTTTGATGATCAGCTGTGAGGTTGGTTGAAACCTCGCCGCCTGTACACGCTGCTGCGCCCGCGCCTACTGTTTGAATAGCTGGAAATTCATTCCCAACTATGCTCACACGAGCACCAATTTCACAAGCCTGCGCAGTACTGAATGCAGTAATTGAGAGTGCGCCTACTATCGATAATATTTTTTTGTTCATATTTAAGGTCTCCCTAGTTTGAGTGATGTCTTCAAATTACATCAAGTGATCCACACGAGTGGTTTTGTCCGGGTCACCCCGAAAGTCTTGCCCCTGTTTTTGCATCAAACAGATGGCAAATTTGCGAAGGAATTGAAAAATTAATTTCATCTCCAATTTCTGCACGAAAATTTTTGTCAGCTTTTACGCTAACCAGTTTATCCTTTATCTTGACAGTTACCATTGTGGCATCGCCAAGTAATTCCATTGCGTAGACAGTCGAACTAATTTCTGATTTTCGTTTTGAGATCTCCGCGTCTTCTGCTCTAAAGCCGAGTGTTACGGGACCATCTTGAATTTTTAAACCACTGATTTTTGTTTTTTCAGCCTCAAAACATCCATTAGATATTGAACCTTCAAGTAAGTTCATAGCTGGACTACCAATAAACCCCGCAACAAAAGTATTTAACGGGGAATTATAAATCTCTGTCGGTGTTCCAACTTGCTGGACCAAGCCATGATTCATAACAACAACTCTATCAGCAAGTGTCATCGCTTCCACCTGATCGTGGGTTACGTATATGGTGGTTACAGCTAATTCGTGCGAGAGATTCTTAATTTGTGCGCGAGTTGAAATTCTTAATTTAGCATCCAAAGTTGATAAAGGCTCATCCATTAAAAAAACGTTGGGTTCACGTACTATCGCCCTGGCTAGTGCAACCCGCTGTCGCTGGCCACCTGAGAGCTCCGCGGGTTTTCGATGCAGAAATTCGTCAAGTTCAACCATAGAAGATGCTCGCTTTACTTTAGCATCATGAGTTTCACTTGGGATACCTCTTACTTTCAAAGGAAAGCGAATATTTTCGTAAACATTCATATTTGGGTAAAGCGCATAACTTTGAAAGACCATCGCCACATCGCGATCTTTGGGCTCAACGTCATTTACGACATTGCCATCAATTACTACATTTCCTTCGGACGGGTCTTCAAGACCAGCAATCATTCTCATAGTTGTGGTTTTTCCACATCCAGATGGACCTAGAAGAACAAGGAATTCTTTATCAGGAATCGTCAAATTAAAATTATCAACGCCCACAAAACTACCCCAACGCTTGGAAACGTTGTTAAGCTCTACTTCCGCCATTACACCCCCCGCGGCTTCACTTTTGCATACGCATGCAAAAAATAGTAGACTCTGTTTAATCTATTTGGCAAGTATTTTTTAAGGATTAAAGAAAGAAACTTTAGAATGGACCAATCTGACCTGCAAAATGCAAAAGAGCTTGTTTGGCGTTTCTACCAAAAGCTTGATAACGCCAAAGTTTCTGAAATGGCAGATATAATTGCAGCACATACAGACGAACACCACGTTTGGCTTGGGTATCATCCCTTTAATGAAATCAGGGGCAGCAACGAAATTGCGAATATATTCTGGGCTCCATTTCGCAATGCGGTTACCAACATGCAAAGACGCGTTGATATTTTTCTAGCTGGGAAAAATGAGATTGATAATTTCCAATCCACATGGGTTGTTTCCATGGGTCATCTTATGGGGCTCTTCGATAATAAGTGGCTTGGGATACAACCCACTGGAAAAATGATTTTTTTGCGATACTGCGAATTTAACAGAACTGAAAATGGAAAAATTGCTGAGACTGCAATGTACTTCGATATCCCCCATTTTATGACGCAGGCGGGGTACAAGCCTTTCCCCAATGCTACCGCAGCTCATCTTGTACAGCCAGGACCCATGACGCATAACGGTTTACTATTTGACCAACAGGATCCAAAAGAGGGTGAAAAAACTCTCAATTTAATAAATTCGATGATCAATGATCTGGGCCAATGGAATAGTGGTTTGCCTTTAGAAGATGAACTAAGGCAGACATGGTGTGAAGATATGATTTGGTGGGGGCCATCCGGAATAGGTGCAACATTCACTATTGATCGTTATGCTAAACAACATTCTGGACCATTTCGCGCAGCTTTTTCGGAAAGAAGTCAGACTAATCATATCTGCCGACTAGCTGAGGGACAGTTTGGAGGTTTTTTTGGTTGGCCAAACTTTACCGCTAAGCTCTCAAATGACTTCATGGGATTACCCGCAACGGGTAAAGTTGGGGAATTTCGCGTAATTGATATTTATCGTAGGTCGGAAAATAGATTGGCAG
>ERZ802830.4846-NODE-4846-length-10557-cov-7.84593_pt1 | contig 10557 bp, 8 predicted proteins | sample MGYA00345654_ERZ802830 | MGnify/ENA primary metagenome ERZ802830 (study PRJEB30503, sample SAMEA104212375) | marine metagenome | biome: Westerlies Biome; feature: [SRF] surface water layer (ENVO:00010504) within the epipelagic zone...; material: water...
GAAATCTTGTTATGATGTTAAACGATATGGATGATAATCAAATAAGATTATTCGGATTGGGATTTATGCTTGTTGGGACAGCACTGCTCTTGATAGTTAATTAAAATAAAACTTTAAAATAAATTATGGACGACACTAAACGTTGGTTACTGCCCGATGGCGTGGAAGAAATCCTACCAGCAGAGGCAGGCAAATTAGAATTAATTCGTAGAACACTACTCGATCTCTACAAGTCTTGGGGCTACCAGTTAGTAATCACCCCCTTAATCGAATATCTAGATTCTTTGATAGTGGGCTCCTCTCACGATCTTGAGCTGCAAACCTTCAAAATAATTGATCAACTTAGCGGTCGAATGATGGGGATTCGGGCAGATGTTACACCACAAGTCGCGAGAATAGATTCCCATCGTTTGGATAAAGAGGGGCCAGCTAGGTTATGTTACTCTGACAACGTCTTGCACACTAAACCGCGAGGCATATTGACTTCGAGAGTACCTATCCGTATTGGCGCGGAGCTTTTCGGTCATAAGGGTATTAATTGTGATGTCGAATTAATTTGTTTGATGAATGAATCTCTAAGCAAATTAGGTATTAATGACATATATATTGTGTTGGGTCATGTCGGCATTTTTCGAAAACTAGTCGACGAGGCTAGATTAGAAAAATCAGCCGAGGATAATCTGTTCGAGGCAGTGCAGCGCAAAGCATTTGATGAAATTGACGACATAGTTAATAGTTTCGTTCCCGATAAAAATGTTCGTGAAATGCTAAGGAGTTTAACTCGCCTTTCTGGTGATGAGAGTATTTTAGCGAAAGCGCTGGATATTTTCGAATCAGCTCCGCCTAATGTTCGGGCCGAGCTAAAGGAACTTTCAGAAATAACGAGAAAAGTTAAGGAGCGTGTGCCACAAGTCAATTTATGCTTTGATCTATGCGAACTCAGGGGTTATGAATATCACACGGGTATAGTCTTTGCTGCGTATTCTTCAAATTATGGGCGAGCGATAGCAAAAGGCGGGCGTTATGATCATATTGGAGAAGTTTTTGGGAGAGCGCGTCCGGCTTCAGGCTTTGATAGCGACCTAAAAGTGTTGGCAAAACTTTCTTCAAGTATTTTTGAGAAAACAGGTGGAGTTTTAGCGCCAGATATAATCGATGAGAGTTTACAAAAGCTGATTGAGAACTTGAGAGAAAGCGGGGAAATAGTCATAACTAATCTGAGCAATGAAAAGCTAACGGGCAAAGTACTAGAGGAGCTAGATTGCGATAGACACCTCGTAAACGAAGATGGGGCCTGGGTAGTCAGGCCTCTATGAGAAGTTTTGATAAGATGGGTAACAAGAGCAGAGAGAATATTTCTAGGTCAGTCGTAGTCTTGGGCACCCAATGGGGGGATGAAGGTAAAGGGAAGATCGTCGATTTACTTACCGATCGAGCCTCCATAGTCGCTCGTTTCCAAGGTGGGCACAACGCTGGCCATACATTAGTTATCGGTGGAAAGAAAACAGTTTTACATCTACTCCCCTCGGGAGTACTGAGAGAAAATGTTCGTTGCATAATAGGTAATGGTGTTGTTGTTAATTTACACGCGCTCGTTAAAGAAATTGATGAGCTTGAAAAACAAGGAATCGTGGTTGCAGAAAGACTGTCTATTAGTGGTGCTTGCTCCCTAATCCTACCTAGTCATATTGCTCTTGACCAGGCGAGAGAGAGACGCAAAGGGGATAAGAAGATTGGCACCACTGGCAGAGGGATTGGGCCTGCGTACGAGGATAAAGTCGCAAGAAGGGGTATACGCCTATCCGAATTATCTGATCCATCTAGATTTTCTAATCGATTAGAAGAGTTGCTCGAGTATCACAATTTTTGGTTAACAAATTACTTTGCCGCGGAGGCTATCTCTTTCCAAGAGACTCTGGATGACTGCTTGAGATTAGCGGAGCGGATAATTCCTTTGAGCGCAGACACGATTGATATCCTTCATTCTTGTCGTCAGGCTGGGGAGAATATATTATTCGAAGGTGCGCAGGGTTCTCTCTTAGATATTGACCATGGAACTTATCCTTTTGTAACCTCTTCAACGACCACGGCAGGAAGTGCTGCGTCTGGCAGTGGTTATGGACCATTATTCCTTGATTATGTTTTAGGAATTACTAAGGCTTATACGACTAGAGTGGGTTCTGGTCCTTTTCCAACGGAGCTGTTTGATAAAGTAGGTCAGCATTTGGCCCATGTTGGTGCGGAAAAAGGCGCCACTACTGGTCGAGACAGGCGATGTGGTTGGTTTGATGCTGTGGCAGTTAAGCTCGCCGCGCGGATAAATAGCGTTAGTGGTATTTGCCTTACCAAACTAGACGTTTTAGATGGTCTTGATAAGATAAAGGTCTGCACCGGTTATCGTAGTCCCAGCAAGAAAAATTCCACTGAATTGCCAAACATTCATCAGGTTGAAAATCTAGAGCCGATTTATACAGAACTAGCTGGTTGGAAGCAATCGACGGTTGGTATGCAATCTTTGGATGATCTGCCTTCCCAGGCAAGAGAATATATCACGTTCCTCGAAGAGGAAGTTGAGGTGCCAGTTGATATTATATCAACTGGTCCCGACCGAAATGAGACTATAATCTTACGAAACCCATTCGACAAAGTAACCTAGTCCTCTGACCACAAACAAGCGGCTCCTCTTGCCCCACTTGCATCACCGTAAGATGCTGGAACTATTTTTGTCTTAACACTATCGCTGAAAACAAGCCCGCAAAGATAATCTGGCACCAACTGATAAAGAGATTTTATATTCGAAAGACCTCCTCCAAAAATAATCATATCGGGATCTAGGATATTAATGATAGTTGAGAGACATAACGCAAGTTGACTTGCATAAATATCGATGCAACTTTTGGCTTCTTCATTTCTCAGGCGCGCCTGTGCTGCTATCGCTTCTGCTTCTAGCTCATAGCCAAATCTTTCCGCAAAGGTAGTTCTTAAACCGCGGCCAGACAATACCGTTTCAATACAATTTACGCGACCGCAATCACATGTGCGATCACGTTTAATCAATTTTCTAACGGAAGTTGGAATACAATTATGACCCCATTCTCCAGCTATACCGTTTGGGCCATTTATGAGTCTTTTGCTAATTACTAAACCGCCACCACAACCTGTTCCAAGGACAGCTCCAAAAACGCAATTAGCATCTTTTCCAGCTCCAAGTAGCGCTTCTGAAAGGACAAAGCAATTCGCATCATTCTCTACTTTTATCTCATACCCCAGTCTGCTTTCAACGTCTCTTTTGAAAGGTTTTCCATCGATACAAAGAGAGTTTGAGTTCTTCATAAGACTCGTTTGTGCATCAAGAACGCCTGGTGTCCCGATGCCAACGGTCATGTTGCAATCACCTTGTAACTTTTTCGTAATTTGACAAACAGACTCGACAACTTCACCATAATCTCCGACCGGCGTATCAAGCCGGATTTTGTGCTGTATTTCACCGTCGTTGTTAAGAATTATTCCTTCTATCTTGGTTCCACCAAGATCAATCCCAATCCTCATTTCGTCTCTCACTTATTATAAGGGTCGCAGTTTCCTATGTTTATCTTATCTGTTATGAAAGGGCCTAAACAATCATCAACTTGGCAAAATTAGCTAATTAACTAAAGATACTAACTTAAGATAATCACTGGTGCTCAAAAAGACCACTAAATACTAGTTATCCTCACTCTAGTATCTATCTCGATATAAGGCTCAATCATTTTATGGGAGGTCTTTAAAATATAAAAACCCTGTTTCATCAAATCACATTAAGAAACGAGAGTAGCTTCATCTCTTTCTATGTTTTGTTATGTTTAGGGGGCTGGTACAACATATTGGGCAGGTTTTGGTCATGTTTTTTGTTCGGAAATTTAACAATATATTGTTTGACTTTAAGTATACAACACTATATGTTGCGGTCTTGTTATTAAGGTAAGTGAAAATTGACGCAGTTAAGGCTATTAGTTTTATTTAATTGAATATTTCATAATTAGTTGTCTAATCAAACTTGGGGCTTCATAGAATGGCGAAACTTGCGCATGCTAAAGCTGAAGAGATCGACTTAAAGCGGACTGCTGAGTTAGATTTTGAAATTGATAAGGGCTACTTGAAAAAGAAAAAAGAAGACGAGATCAGGGTGCGATTAGACGAGTTTGCAAAGGAGTTGGCTCGCGTGTCCAAACAGCGTAAATAAATTTAGAATAATTCTTAAGCATAAAAAACCCCGAACATTTAAATGTTCGGGGTTTTTTTTATACTACTTAACGCTCTAAGAAATTATTAATCAGTAATTTCGCTTCCTTAAAACCTGGTTGTAATTCGAGCATACCAAAATTGAGAACCCCACGTTCGATATGAAGGATCAAAATCATTGGCAAAGCTATCTGGGAAATAAGGTGGGTCTTCGTCAAGTAGATTGTCAATTCCAACGGAAATAATGGAATTTAGATTGTCCATATTGTAAGAGGCCTGTACATCCAAATACCAGATGTCATCGAGTTGACGTTTGTCATCGCTTGCGACTCTTGTTCCATCCGCGAGAGTTTTAGGAGGCGTCGCGGCGATCCCGTCCGCTTCACCGTGATACATTGCCGACGCAGACGCTGAAAAGTCACCTCTTGACCAGATTAGCTGTAGGTTACCTTTAATATCCTTATATTGGTTTCTGCTATTGCCAACTATGTATCCAGCATAATGCTCGACAGAGCCGTTGGCCTTGGTCACATCATAATCTTCAAGCATTGCAAAGTCCGCAACGGCTCTCCAGCTGCCAAAGCTACTATCCCAGTCATATGTGGCGGTCACTTCATAACCCGATGTTTCAACTTTACCGATATTATTTGCCGTATTTCTTATATCCTTGAAATAACCTGTTGGCAATCTGGATAGCAAATTACAATAAGCTTGGTTTGTTCCAGTATAGCAGCCGTTCAGGATCAACTGAGATCCAATTGAGGAGATCGTGTTGTCAATCTCAATGTCATAGTAATCTAAATAAACGGTTAGATTATCCAATGGATTAATAATCACCCCAAAGTTAGTGCTTTCTGACTCCTCGGGTTGTGCATTGGGGTTCCCGCCGACGGTGGTCCTAATTTGGGTATTTGGTTGAGTAAATCCTGCCGGAACTCCATCTGAAGCACAGCGACCAGTCTGAGTGTTTCCAGATCCGGTAAAGTTGCTGGCGTTCACATCACAGGGGTCGGCGAGGTCCGGATAAGAGTCACTGTTTCCGCCATACAGTGTGGAGATGCCGGGAGCCCGGAATCCTTCAGAAAAGGTAGCCCGAAAGGTAATCATTTCCGCCGGTGAATAGGTAAGCCCAACCTTGCTATTGGTAGTGCTCCCAAAACTCGAGTAATCGGACGATCTTGCCGCAGCGCTGAGCTCTAGGTTTTCTATAATTGGCACAGAAACTTCGGCATACCACTCATTGACGTCGTACTCCCCTGAAATGGGACTCGCTGCGTTCCCGGAGGAAAGCCCTGCGGCTATAAAAGCATCTGGCTCAAAGTTACCTGATTCATCTCTATACTCGTAACCAAATGCAAGACCAACGGGTCCTGCTGGAAGTTCCGCAAGCTCTCCAGCAATATCGAACCCATAGTTCTTCATCTCATTTCTTCCAGTGTCATGAGCTAAGAAGGTGATATAGTTAACCATTTCTTGGGTAATTGAACCTGACCCGCTCCAGAGTCCATCGCCAAGGTAACTGCTGTCTGCTCCCTGTCCACCGAAAAGGTTAAGTGGTACACAAGGGCTTGTGCAGTCACCCTCAAGAGCCTTCTTGATATTGCCTGTATTCAGCAGTCCTTCTGTCGTCGTAACATTTTTGTTCTGGGCCATACTGGCATATGCGGCAACATCCCAGCCGTTAAATTCGGTTTCAATACCCATTTGAAAGCGGTACGTCTGCATGTCTTGTATAAAATTTCTATTACCTGCTTCCAAAAGTCGTCGGCCAACCCATCCAGTGGCATAGCCATCCGGATAGTTCGCATCGTTACAGGTTTTTCCTTCTACAGACTGGCCATTAAGGTCGCACAACTCTAGTCCAAAAGGGTTATAAGGATTGTTCCGAGAGATGCCCTCGCTTCCTCCAAAATCACCAAAGCCATAGAATAAAGGCATAGGTGCTAAAAGTTGATCTGACTCTCGATTTTGGTAAGTACCAAACATAGTGAGGTCAGTGTTATCTGTCAGGTTGAATCGCCCTTTCGCAAACAAGTTAATGCGCTCGTTTGGAGTCTCTACATAATTGTAGGGGTTGTAATTAAACCGATCGTCTGGACTCGTCCAACATCTAAAATCTGACGCTGCTGTTCCGGCTGTTCCCTCGGTAGGGGTAAAATTGCTGCAACCGGGTACGACTCCCCCATAGGCCAAACGGCCTTGCGGAGTTCCGGATGAACCGCCAGAAGTTGGTCTGGCCGCTGTTTGCTTTCGATCCCCGTTACCAAGGTCTTCTATATCGACAAGCGATGCTCCCAGCATGAATGAGCCACGGTCAAAGGAGGTGCCGGCAGTAACTTGATAGTTGTTGGCCAAGCCGCCGCCATCGGAATATTCACCGGACTGCGCTTGGAACTCAACTCCTTCATAATTGTCTTTTGTGATTATATTGATTACGGCTCCAATTGCATCTGAGCCATAAATAGCTGAAGCCCCATCTTTCAAGACTTCTACTCTTTCAATTGAGGCCGTTGGAATCGTGTTAAGGTCCACGGAAGCATTTGCCCCGCCACCGCTGTTAATCCACCGTTTACCGTCTACGAGCACAAGAGTTCGGGATGCACCCAGGTTGCGGAAGTCTATTCGGACTGCCCCGCTGCCACCATTGTTCCGGTTTCTGTTGTTTCCGGAACCTTGCGAAGGAAGCTCTTGCAGCAGCTCGCCGATCGACATTTCGCCGGAAATTTGAATTTGTTCTTGATTGATTATTGTGACTGGTGAAAAGCCAGCAGGATTCGCCCCTCTAATCCTAGTTCCAGTTACAGCTATTTCTTCGATATCTGAGCTTTGAGCTAATAAATCGGGTGTATTCACCATCAGAAGCCCAAGGCCGAGACAAGAATATCTTAAGATATTTTTCATTTAGTCCCCCATTGAGTTTGGTCGCCTTGGTCGTTTCACCCGCAATCTTCATTACAAGACTGAAATATATTGCGAATTGTTACCATTCTGACATTTTTTATGAATACAATCACTAAAAGATTAAGGATTTAAAAGTCATAGTGTTGCTGTCATCCCACCGTCAGCCATGTAAATCCCGCCGGTACAAAAAGTCGCCTCCTCAGAGGCAAGAAAGGTCACTAAATTAGCTATTTCTTCGTTTTTGCCCCATCTTTGCATTGGAATATTCTCTTCAAAAGCAGCTCTGACGGCCTGAGGGTCATCGGGGTTAAGAGATAAAGCGAGATCATTCATCATTCGATTGTCAATTGGACCAGGCGCAGCAACATTTATCCGAACCCCAGAGTTCGCCAACTCCGCAGCACCCGCTTTAACCAATCCGTTTACGGCGTGTTTTGAGGCGATGTAGGGACCTGCGCCGGCATATCCTAAGACCCCGGCTCCCGAAGAAGTCACTATTATTGAGGAATCGCCTTTATTTTTTCTCATTGCTTTTATACTGTGCTTAATGCATAGCCACACACCTATCACATTCACATTTAACAAATCGACAAAGTCCTCTACCGTTTGATCCTCCAGAGTTGCTGTCCTACCTTCGGCGCCGGCATTAGCAAACATGATGCTGACGTGGTCGAATCTGCTTAGTGCTTCATCTATAAGTGCCTTGACATAGGTCTCTGAGCTGATATCACCAGCTAGTTTATGGGCGCTATCCCCGAGTTCTTGTTGAAGGTTTGTAAGTTTTTCATCCGAGCGTCCAGCAAGCATGACTTTGGCGCCCTCTGATACAAACTTTTTTGCTGTGGCCTTGCCAATGTCTCCTGTGGCGCCAGTTATAATTGCAACTTTATCTGAGAGTTTCATAGTTTTTCCTTTTAACAAATTTATCTGGCCTCTCTTATCATAGGGTGTAGAGGGGGCACGTCGCCGATCTGTATTTGACCCATAGTTTCAAAACCATATCGCTTATACAGCGACATATTCCTGGGATTAGATGATTCTAAATATGCGGGTAAGCGATCCGAGTCGACTTTATCTAGCGCATGTTTCATGAGAATTGAACCAATGCCACTATTTTGGTAATAAGGATCTACAGCAATGATGGGGAGATACCAGCAAGCATCATCTGGGTGATATTCCTCAAGCGCCTCTAAGACCTTAAATAACAATTCATGTTTCTCTTTTATGACATTTTCCTCGATTTCCCTTATAAATGCTTGTTCGTCAGCTTCGACGTTAGGAGGTAACCAAAGCGCAGTCCCTTTGAAACCTTCTGCTACATAAGCGGTACTTGTATCGACCGCTTTGCCCCCATATGCGTCAAAAGCGCCTATAAAACTCATGTAGTTGTCAGCCTCTGGGCAAGCCCATCTTACAAACGGGTCTGAGGAAAACCCTACAAGAACCGTGTTCAAGACTTTTCCTCTATCATCTGGGTTTGCTACAAAAATTTGGGGTACCGACATTGTTTTTTTCATATTTTCAATCTCACAATTAAGATGTAAGTGATGAACAGTTCTTGTCAGAAATTATGTTTGAGGTATAGGCTGCTCCTTGGGCCAATTAACTTGTGCTAACCAACCTCTTGGTGTCACTATACTATTTTAAAGAGTATTTTTAACCATGGCTTTTAAAATATTTTGACAAAAGGGCGCTTGGCTATGAATTATTTAAAGATTTCACTGATTGGTTTTGGGATTGTGTTTTGCTCGGTTTATGGTTTATTTCAAATTAATTTATTTGGAGGATGGGCCTGGTCTCCATCGCAACCTGAATATCAATTAATGATTGTCGGGATTTATTTCGTAATGGGTCTCATGATGATTTTTCAAGCGGCCAGAGATCCTCTAGAGCATGTGCTGTTCATTCGTTTTGTTATCTACAGTAGCTTAGTTCACGGCTTTATCATGTTCGGTCAAGCCTTGATTGATACCGCTGAGAGGGGCCATTTTTTCGGTGATATACCGGCATTGATAATCGCCGCAGTAGTTTTGGAAGTACTCTTGCGAAAGGAGCTCTCAAAATAGCTAGGTATTTTGGGCGCAAGATATTGTTCTCTAATTAGCTTCTTGTTCCGTTTCTCCGGTCAGCATGCAAGCGTTGTCTCTAAAGAATCGACCTTGACTATTGCCCCGTGTTGCTGACATGACATCGCCCCAAGTGTTGGCGAACAAGGCGCTATTGGTGCCAAGTGGATTCGCCACCGGCTTGTCATACATGACGCCGCATTGTTCATAGTCATAGGTGCTGAGACACCCAGAGAGCAAAAGTGTTGTGGACGCAGCCAACAGTGGTAGTTTCATTCTTTGTTTAACCCTTATAATTATGAATAGAGTACATTCTTTTGGGATATGTATCTACATTAAAAGAATATACGCCTCTGTTTATCTTTAGCGACTCAGAAACAAAAAAACTGAGTAGTAAACAAAATCGTGAGAAGTATGAGCTGTTGATAATGCTCAGAGGGATTAACTGCTTGCGCCACCTGACACTTGCGAGGAATGGGCGATGGGAAAAATAATTAAGGCTCGATCAAAGATAATTCAAGACCCTTCTCCTGAAGAACTGCTCGATTTACTTCCCCTGCTTGAAGCTGGCAGAAACCAAAAAGTTTTGAGCATATTAGACCCTTTGATCATCCGTTTTCCTAACTCACCAGCCTTGCATTTGATTTCAGGAAGCGCTAATTACGAGCTATCAAGATTAGACTTAGCCATCGAGCACTATCGAAAGGCATTAGAGCTAGACCCCAAGCTAGTACCAGCCTATTCAAATTTAGGCGCAGCGCTTAGCGATAAGGGTGAGGTGGAGGCGGCGATTGAATGCTATGAGAATGTTATCTTGCTCGATCCACAGCACGCAGATGCTTTCTTCAATATGGGATCACTCCAAATCGGAAAGCAAGAGACTGAAGCGGCGATCGAGAGCTTTAATACCGCTTTAGCTTTAGAACCAACGCACTCAGAAGCAAGTAATAGTCTGGGTTTAGTTTTTAAACATCAAGGTAATTATTCATCTGCCATCGAATACTTTAAAAAAGCTGTAGAGCTGAATCCTAACTATTCCATTGCCCACAAAAATTTAGGTGATGTACTGCAGAACACGGTTGAGTATGAATTAGCGATTAAAAGCTACAAACGTGCCATTGAACTAAATCCTAAATTTGCCGAAGCTTATAATGCGGCGGGGAGCGCCTATAGGGAGTTAAAAGAAATCGAAGCGGCCATAAAAAGCTATGATCTGGCGATAAAATGCAGTCCTACTTATACAGAAGCCCATTTTAACCTCGGTTCTATTCTTTTTCTTAAGGGAGAATTTCGAGGCTCGATAGCCTGCTACAAAAGAGTCATCGACTTCGAGCCAGATGACGAAGTCGCTTATCGGATGATCGCGAAT
>ERZ802830.4847-NODE-4847-length-10556-cov-7.3253_pt1 | contig 10556 bp, 18 predicted proteins | sample MGYA00345654_ERZ802830 | MGnify/ENA primary metagenome ERZ802830 (study PRJEB30503, sample SAMEA104212375) | marine metagenome | biome: Westerlies Biome; feature: [SRF] surface water layer (ENVO:00010504) within the epipelagic zone...; material: water...
AGCCTCTATCTCTTTTGATTTGTATTGTAGTCTGCTTACAGCTGCCTGGCTATCATAGTAAGCCTTTTGAGCCATACCAGCTTGATATGTTGCATAAGCCTTACCGAAAGATGATGCTACTGCTAAAATTACAAAAGGATTTGCCATACTATTGTCCTACACTCACTTTATATTCTACTCCCAATAATGTAAAAAATAATGGAGCAGATTGGGAGAATGTCATCTGTCCATCTCTATCATATCCAAGCATTGGTTTCTTTCTTTTCTTACCAGTAAAAAAACTACCAGCTGTAAATAATAAATCATTACCATTTAATGTAAGATTTTGCGAGAGATATAAATTAGCAGTTGCCTCTATTATTCTTTTCTTTTGGCCCATAATATTACCACTAGATAATTTTAGTTCTACTGGTAAAGTTTTTATAGTAGGTGTAAAATCTAATCCAACTTCTACATAAGTGGTAGGAACTGCATCTAAAGTTATTTGTCCAGATCCATTAACTACTTTATCAAGTTGCATACTGTCATCTGCAATTACTTTAACAGTTTTACCTATTAAGTGATTTAGTCCAGTTACAGTTGTACTTGATGGTTTACTACTACCAGAATATAGTTTTGCACTATCAGTTGTATTGTCATCATTAAAACATTCTACATAATATTTAGCAGCACTACTGATAGTTCTTTTTACTGTAAAATATATTTGGTCCACATCTACTCCTACATTTATAAACTCACCATCTGTTGTACTTAGACTAGGAGCTATAACATTCTGTCCTCTAAGTATTGAGTATGTAGCCAGGGATCCATCTGTTTCATTTACAATAAGTAATAGATCCCCATCAGTAGTTGATGTTGCTTTTCGGAGGGCCATATCTGATGGGGATTTTAGCAAGTGAGATGACAACAAAGAAATATTGTTTGATATGTAAGATAACTCTACATCACTAAATAAAAACTCTCTTAAAGATTTACCAGCTCTTTGTATAAATAATGTACCACTCTCAGCTCCTACTGGTTTAATACCTTCTTTAGATCCTCTTCTTGTTGCACCATTAACTACAACATTAGTAGGAGTAATAGGATCAAGTGTAGATTGTGGTAAAAAGAACTCTCCACCTTTTGTAAAAATTTGTAAATCTCTACCAGAAAACATACCAGTTATAGCATTGGTACTATCTGTAGATATTGTTAATTCAATACTATCATCATCTAAAGCCTCACCAGGATTGAAATCAAAGAACCTGGCTACTCTTGATGCAAAAATTGTATTAGGTCTTGACTTAACACCACCAAAGTAAAGCCTTCCTTCATGGAAGGTACAAGTTCTTGGATAGCCTTTTGATCCAGACCAGCTATCCTCATAGCCTCCATCTATAAAAGTTCCTCCAGATGCTATAGCTGATGTATTAAAAAATGGTATTTCAACAATAGCCTCTACAGATGTAGCAGAAACAAATCTTGTTATTCTTGCTCTACCAATTCCATCATTAGCCTCTATGTATTGATTAACATTACCAGATGCAAAAACATTTCCTCCAGCAGTTATTGTAATATTTCCATCTACAGCAGATGGTGTGATAGTTTGATTAATAGTAGTTTCAGATGCAGTAAAATTAAACTTAGGTATAAACTCAAATGATAAATCTGATATTGTCCAGGTTGAATGAGAACCACCTCTTACTATTTTCTTAGGGGCCATATCTTCATGGACCACAATCAATGTATCTGCTGATTGTGTATGATCCATAGTTGCAAGGACTGTAGATCCTATAGTTGTAGTTAGATAATCATTACCACTAGAGTTTATGTTTGTTACTAATTCTTTATTTTTAAAAATGTACATTCTGTTATGTACAAATAAAAGCATATAACTTTGTGTAGTTGAAAATTCAAATGGTACAAGTTTCATTCCATTTTGTGGATTGGCAGCACTTGGTACCTCAAATATAAATTGTAATCCTGGCCTTCTTTCTATTCCACCTTGAGGTTGGATTAATACATTACGAGCTTGTTCTAATGCGTTGTAATATTGGTTAATGTCTATACGAGCTTTTAATAAAGGATCTACCTCACCAGTAGTAAAGTTTGTTTGTATAGTTACTGCTCTGCTCATCTAACATCTGTCAATGGGAAATCTACTATTGCATAATTTGGTTTACCTCTACCATCTATATTACATGCCTGGCGAAAATACCCACCCCTTCCATTTTCTGTTAAAGAACCCAAAGCTACACCTCTCCAGTATTCAGCCTTTGTAATTTGGTCTGTTACTGGTTCAGCTAAATGCCAGGCTAACATGTAAACTAAAAGTTGTACAAAATATTTAGGCATTAAGCCTTCGGATACAACACTTGATACATAGTCAATATATATATTATCTTCATTAGTAGCTATTGCTGGTCCAGAACTTGTATAAAGTAATTCATAGTTTTGGATTGGCAATACTCTTGTTGAGCTTGAGTTATAAACTTGTAGAGCTGTACCACTTACAGCAGTTGAGGGTAAAGGGTATAAATAAGTCCATTCATTTACTGGTGTTGCTGTTGATCTTGCAAGTTGTTCTTTTACAAGAGCAAATGACCAGGGATATAATGATAAAGTTTTTCCTTTGATTGTTTCGTAAATATTATTGGCTACTGTAGCAGCATCATTAGTTGTATCAGAAAATGACGAAATTGTGTCCGATCCTAACAACACTAATGCTTGGTTTACTATAGTTACATTTGTATCTCCACTTGCCATAATAATATTCCTTAATTAATGAAGAGGCCCCTAAGGGCCTCCCCATGTCTATTTATTAGTCACTATCAGTAGCAGAAATAGCTGTGCCATCTCCAACATCAACAACACCACTTGCGTTGCTGACTACTGGGTGTAACGAGTAAGTTCTCGTACCACCAGTTGATGCGTGGACATAAATTATATCCCCAACTTTTAGCAATCCAGATACATCATTGAAGTATCCTTCTGCATCAATAGCTGTTTTAGCATCAGTTGATGTATAGCTCCACATTTGAGGAGCATTACCAGCTTTAGATTGACCACCGATTGGTTGTAGTCCTGTTTTATCAAACGCCATAATTATTCTCCTTTATTAGCTTTCATCAGTTGTTATTTTTACAATGCCATCAGCATCAATAGCAACAGCTCCAGCAGAGAACATACTATTTACCAAGAAAGATGTTTTTTCTGGTACATAGTTGATTTCTGTTTTTTGTGCCATCTTACCATCCATACCGACTGCACCTCTATGAAACGCAAAACAAGTTCTGTCGTTTGTCGCTAATGGTAATCCACCTTCATCTCTATCACCTAGAACATAAAATCTGAAACCTAGGAAAGTATTGATCTCTCCAGATACCAGAGCTTTAATACTAGCGAAATCGCCAGAGATTGCTCTCTCATCAGCTAGTAATCCAGATAATGAGTTTGCGTGGATTATGATGTGTCTATCATCAAATGGAACATTTTTAGCATCCATAGCTTTTTTAGCAGCTATTAGCTTTCCAACATTCAGATTTGAGTTTGCAGCTGAACCAGATGTAACTACATTTTTAGCTACAGTTCCAGTACCAGATGCAGCATTAACAGCATCTATTATAAGTTGGTCCATTCTTCTACCTATCGCTTTAGATACGACTTGTACCAACTCTGATCTTTCATCAAAGTTCACCTTAGCTTGGTGGAAAATGTCTGAATATTCAGCAGCATTGAAATCACTCATTGTAGCTGTAACTTGTGAATAAGTTACATTCAATGGAGTAACATCAGTCTGAGGAACTCTTGCAGTAGCAGATCCCTTTCCAAGTTTAGGAAACTTGTATGTTTGCCCTTGTACACCTTGTCTTAGCCTTACACATCCCAAGATTGAACTTTCACCTTGGTATGCTTGTTTTACCTCAGCATCAAACAGAGTAACAAAAGCATTGGTTATTGATTGTGCCATGTTTTCTCCTTTATTAGTTTAACACATTTATTTATTTACACTCAGTTGTCTGGTAAAAGCCAGGCTGACAATAATGTTCTTTCACATTTGTCAAAAGGCCAAAAGAAATTTGGTTGTCTCCGATTACAAAATAATCGTTTTCTAATAAATAATCAAGTCTTATATTTCGCCAGTATTCACTTTTCCTGGAAAGGCTCTAGCAAACTGTTGCTCTACCTTTCTACGAAAGTTTGGATCTGATTTATACTTAGGATCTGCAACTAAATCATATAGTTCATCATTAGAAGGCTGACCATCTACATCAATAGGAGCTGTAGGTATAGTCTGTTCTCCATAGTATTTTCTTATTTTATTTAAAGCATTGATACCACTTGATGTTGCTGCAAATACTTTGAACTCATCAAAATCCTCATCAGACCATACACCTTTAGCAACAAGGCCTTGGCCCCATTTTTTGATACCATCTATAATTTGTGGAGCATTAGGTCCTAACTTAGCTGTCTCTTCATCAATATTAATACTATCTGCCTCTTCTTGTTGTACAGATAATTCTTTAAATTTATTAACAAGATTATCAAAAGCATTTTGTGTAGGTTTATTTTCTTTAGCCCAATCTAAAAAATATTCTTTTAATTCATCATCATCTTCTACATCTTCTAATGCTGATACATCATATTCTTTTGGAGCTTTATGTTTACCCATAGAAAATTGTTTTTGTAACTCACTATAAGAATTACTTAACTCTTCTACTTTTACACCATCCTTAGGATCCCAGAATTTATCTTCAATATAATCTGGTCTTTCAAGTTTTACTTCTTTTTCATTCTCGTAAGTTTTATCCTCTGCCTTCTCATCTTCTTTATGAGGTACTACAGTTTCATTAGGATCTGTTTCTTTTGTTTCCTCAGATAAAGGAGTATCTCCTAATAATCCTTCTGCATTTGGTTTCTCTAATACTTGTTCTTGATTTTCATCAGCCATTTTTTGCCCTTTCTATTCTCATTAATATTTCTCGGACCACACTATTTTGTCCTTCTCTTGCATATCCAGATGTGTGATCTCCCCCTGGTACCCAAGTAGGTTGGCTTAGAGTTCTGGATACTAAATGTTTTAAACACTTTTTACCCTCCTCAGTTTCAAATGTTCTAGCATAAGACTTATCAATTTCAAGCTGCTCATTTTTTGTTTCTTGCTTTGCTTGATTATCTAAGACTTCAATACCATCCCATCCTACTTTTGCCATTATGAACTAACCTCTTCCTCTACAGCACTTGCTGGTTCTTGTTGAGGAGGAGTTTGTTCGTTTTGGGGAGCTTGTCCTTGCATAGATGATGCTGCTTGAGCCTCAAACATCTGCATACTTTGTTGGATGATTTGTTGTTTTTCTTCTGGTGTAGTTCTTAAGTTGGATGGTACACCTAGCTTATCACCAATATAAGTTGCTATAGCATCTGGTTTTAGTTCTGCTACACCACCTGGTCCTAGTGAATTTGCTATTTGAAAAAATTGCATAATTTCATTTATCTCTTCTAAGTTTTGAGCTTTGGCCAATGGACTAACTGGTACTACTTTTACCTCTAGCCCATTGACTTTCAAAGGGAGCTGAATGAGACCTTTCTCATCCATAATGAACAAAACTCTTGTGATGATTGGTACCATAGTTTCAGTTATTAATCTACCAAAAGCAGCACCTAAATTTTGAGCTAGTTCTTTCATTCTTTCTACAATCTCTGTTGCAGATCTAGCTGACATGTTATCTGGTGGTAAAGTATCATCAAGTAAAGTTTTTTTAATATTTACTCTTAAATCATTAATAACAATTTGTGATACATTGAAATCTCCAGATCTTGGTAAAGGAGCTAGTGATGCACCTTGAGGTCCACCATTTCTTGCTACTGGTATAATTGATCCTGGAGTAATTCTAATATTAGATGGATTGATAACACCATCATCTGCTGCTGTATAAACTCCAGCACATGCAATACTAGCATTTTTAAGTAACAGCTCTAAAGTTTTATTTAAAGTTTTAACATCTGGTAATGCTGAAACTAGGGGGCCTCTTCCAAATACCTCGCCTGGTATCTTCATGTATCTTGCAACAATCCATGGTGTAGTATCCATTCTTCTAAATACTAACTCATCTTTTGTTTTCTCATGTATGATATGATAACAATAATCTTTTCTTTCTGTATCTATAATTACAGCCTCAATCAACTCTACCATTTCTTGAGGTTTACTTTCTATTAATCTTTTTAGTTGTTCGTTTAATTTTATATCTGGGTATTGTCTTGGCAAAGCCTCAGCTCTAACTTTATATTTACGATAAACATTATCTACAGTTCCATGTGGTCCTTCTTCTAATGCAATAAGATATTGAGGAACTGGAGTAAATTGTATTGGATTAATATCATCTCCTGGCTGAATGAGCATAACAGCAGTACCTACACAGAGATCTAATAAGAACTCTCCCATAGCTAGATCAAAGTTTGATTGTCTTAACAAAGTAAACATTTTATCTAAATACAGATCTAATGCTTGTTGGACTTCTGCTTTTCTATCTGCTGGTATGTCATTCCCAGGTTCCAATCTGCACCATTTTTTATAGGGAGGAAATAAGCCAGATTGTATTCTATTTGCAAATCTTTGAGTTGAGTGAATTGCTGTACTATCAAATACCATGTTCATTTTATTTTGACCAGGTACACTACCCTCGTAATATCCATCATAAAGATTTCTTTGTGGGAGAGCATAACGATAACAATCCTCGTAAATAGTTCTCCATTGTTCTTTACGAGCAAATGCTTTGTTTGATCTATCTAGTACATCTCTTGGTGATAAATGCATTATGTGGTTGCCTTATTGTTTGCAGCAAATTTAGCAGCTGCCTCTTTAGAACCGAAACCCCATTTTTTTAATGCAAGTTTAAGTCTTGTTGGTTTTCCATCTTTCATTAATGGGCCAGGTACTTTGGAAAATCTTGCAGCAAAAGAAATTCTGCGTGGGTTTTTTCCAGAACTTACTGGAGCTTTGACACCAAACTTTTTTCTACCAGCATCATTAAGTCCACCAGATGGATTTTGAAATCTTTTTGCTACCATCTAAAGTATTATTCCTCCTAATACAAAAGATATAATTACAACACCAATAAACCATTTGTGTTCTTTAGCTCTTCTTTTCCACTCTCTAGGAGTATGTCCTAATATAATCATGATCAAGCCTTTTTTTTATTTTTTTTAGCAGCAGTAATTATATCACCTCTAGTGATTTTTGTTTTATCACCATATTGTGCAGCAAGTTTTTTATTTGCTGGTTTCTTTTTCATTTTCATTTTGTAAGCCATTATACTAGCCCCTTTCTATTTTTTCTTTTTGGAAATCCAGCTTTCATATTAGCATAAGCCTTATCAGTTATTGTGCTTTTAGCTTTGCTTTTTGAAGTACCAGATGCCTTTTTTTTATTAATGTTATAATACAAACCCTTTTTAGCAACTTTACCAGATTTAGTTTTGTGATACCCTTTTTTCATTTTCCTCCTCTCTTTCTTTTTTTTCTTTTTCCAGATCTCTAAATTTTGGATTTCTTATGTATGTTTGTTCGTGATGGTCCATTAGGCACTTCCTAATTTAGATCCATCTCTTGGATTTCTTATTGGTGAATAATCTGAACCAGTATCTAAACCAGTATTCTGAGATGTTGCCATCAACTGAGTTCTTCTTCTAGTTCTTTTCTTTAATCTTCTAGTAACTTTTTTACCCTCAGCCTCAGTTTGTTTTTGGACCTCAACTCTTCTTTCAGAGATAGGACTAGCTGCTGGTGGTGGTTTTGGTTTTGATATAACCCTTCTAATTATTCTTGGAGCTCCTCCCATTATGTTATCATCCTTTCATCTTTCATTGGATCTCTTACACTATTTATATCTGTAAGTGTAGTACCTACACCAAGAGCTGGTAAAGCTCTATCTTGAGAATAAAGTAATCTACCACCTTTTCGTCTAGTACGAGATCTTGCTGCTAATTTTCTTATTTCTTTTTTTTCACTTGCATCAGCTCTTTTATCTCTCTCATCTAATAATTTATTAGTTGTATCCATAGCTGGTGGTGGAGTGAACTTCGGAGTTTTAAATAAACTACCCATTATCTTTTACCTCTACAACATGGTGTATAGAAACAAGTACCCATACAGAATACTAAACAAACCCATTTTCTAAATATTTTTTTTAACATATTAAAATAACCTACTATACATTATCATGTCTTTCTTATTGAAGGAATATTTTTTTAATACACCTTCCCTTTTAAAATATATATGTTCTATCCATTTGACACTACGAACATTGTTAGCACTAACTGTTACATGTAATCTATGTAAATTTAGCTCATCAGCTGCTAACTCCATAAACTTTAATGATCCTTTATGAAATTTTAGTTTCCATTTTTGTATTAGTTTTTGATCTGGTATTAACCATAACTCAGCAACTCCAGGCCATTGTGGTACAATACCAAAACAAACTATAGGCCTACCTTTATCTAGTACAGTAAATCCATATCCTTGTTTTGTTGCTTGATCTAAGTAATCTCTATACCCAGGTATATGATTGAGATGGTCCTTATCTTCCTGGTATAGATCCATAATTTCTAATAAATATGATTTGAATGGCAAAACAATCATGTCTTTACCATCAGCACCAAATATATTTTCAAGTGTTTGTAATCTCATAAGTGGCTCTATACTTTTTTGGTATAACAAACTGCTCCATCCTTTTCTCTGATATTAAAATAGTAAACTCTTTTTTTAAATCCATTTGTCCTTTTTTCCAAACTCTTACTAACCATTTTCGTTTTATATTTTTTTCTACCCCCATTGTTCTGCCATAGCCTCTGCAATCCCATTCCAAAATTTACTTCTTTCTTTTGCATTTCTTGGTAAAGGTCTATTTTTATTTTTATTAGTATGTTTATATCTACTTGTTCCACTTTGGATAAATGTATATTTTTTTTCAACTATGTTAGTAGGTTTGAGATTTGGCAAACCTTTTAACCACAATCTTGTCTTTTTACTAAATGGATGTCCATACTCGTATGGTTGTATTTCTTGAGAAAACTCTGGCATATTAAATACTCTTAAAGATATTGGATTTTCTATAGCAACTTTATCGCAAGGATGATTGTAGAATTTCATAAAAAACTTTTTACCTTCTAATCCTTTTTGGTATCTATCTTGGTCCATCTGACCTTTCTTTGGATACAATCTACATGCACCAGCATTTGATAAATAAGTACATGGTGGATGAGCTATAATCATATCCCAATCATCTAACAACATATCTGTAACATCTCCTTGTACATGTTGTCCTGGAGTTTCACCTGGTAGTATATCGCAACTCCATGCGTTATGTCCTCGCTTTGCAAAAGCATCCCTTACAGTACCAGAATATTCACATGCTATTAGTATCTTCATCTTCATCCTTTATTTTATTAATTATGTAATATCCTATTATGGCAGCCACAATTATTGCAGCTATGCCTACAAACAACATTCCAATTCCATAACCTATACTCATGCGAATATATCAAACTCTGTACTTGCAACAGATTGCTTAAATTTATTATTATTACCTCTTGTTAATCTTCTATGCTCACCACCACCTAACAACAAATACATAAACGCATCACCTACATGCGAATGTTCATTCTTGTTTGGAGCATCTCTATATCTCTCACCACCAGAGATCTGTACTCTTTTAAAATGATAGCCACCACTTAATGACTTTCTTAATCTTTGACATCTCTTATCTACAAGTAATCCTGGTTTACCTTCTATCAATCTATTCATAGGCATAGCACCAGCCTCTCGTCTTACTCTAAAATCATTTGATGCAGTTGGTCTAGCAGTCAATCCTATAGATCTTAAATGATCAAAAGCTGTAACTTCATAGATCTCATCTCTTTTCATACCAGCTGGATCTCCATGGACCAGGACCTCAAACTTAGGAAACTTTGTAGCTAGTTCTGATTTTAACATTTCACCAAATCTTTCTAATCCCATATCAAAGGTTACTAACTCATGTAGAATATTCCAAGTTCCTTTTTTTGTTTTCTGTCCAAATATTGCAGCTGGTGTTAAACCAAAGTCCACACCTACTTGGATAGGTAATCCTATATCTGGTTCTAAGAAATCTACAGCCATTAATGTATCATCATACTCTGACATAACTGGCTTACCTTCTTGTACATAAGTATATAAGCCTTGAGCATAACATCTAATCCAGTCTAAGTTTTTACCGAGTAGAGTTTGCTCATAGTAACCAGTCGGTAAATTTTTTTTATTTTCTGCTTTTGGATTTGTCATCCACCATTTCTTTGCTGACATAACAAAACCATTTGCCTCTGGATTATCTGGTAAATCTTCTTTGCTATATTCTACAACTGCACCTGGCTGCTTATAAAACTTCCAAGCAAACTTACCTTTCATCTTTTCTTTCTCAGCTAATCTATACCACCAATGATCATCATCCATTGGGTTAGTATCCATGATGATACCTCTCCAGGGTTTGGCTCCACCATCTGATAATGTAGGATACCTTCCAACTCTATGTGTTAATCCATCTA
>ERZ802830.4848-NODE-4848-length-10556-cov-5.66698_pt1 | contig 10556 bp, 22 predicted proteins | sample MGYA00345654_ERZ802830 | MGnify/ENA primary metagenome ERZ802830 (study PRJEB30503, sample SAMEA104212375) | marine metagenome | biome: Westerlies Biome; feature: [SRF] surface water layer (ENVO:00010504) within the epipelagic zone...; material: water...
CTGTCTATAATTCTTTCATGTATTAATTCCTATTAAAAGCATTCCTATTCCCACACTTGCTAACATTAGCACTTGTATTACTGACATGATAGCAATTTGTTTCATTGGATGTGCTTTGTCTATGGAGCCTAGTTGTTCAGCCTGTGCGGCTTTCATTTTATTGTATTCGTTCAATGTAATATCCTTTTTTTATTAATCTCTTGTTTTATAAAGTCTTCATCTTCTTGATTGAGCTCGTCCCAGGATTTAAACTGTTGCTCTGCTAAGTCTTTCATTATAGCATCAAATTCATCTCTGTCGAGTGCTTTTTGCAGTTGCTTTACTGCTACTGCTAACATCACACTTGCAACACTTGTAGGGTCTACACCCAGGTCCAAATAGTCTTCATATATGCAACTCAACGTTTCAATCAAGTCTGTAATTTCATTATCTGTCATATATTGTGCCATTAGAATTTAATTGTATCTCCTGCTTTGGGTTTGTCGTTGTCTTTATTAAAAACATTTTTTACATACCAGTCATTAGAACAATATGCATCACAAAACACATGTTTTTTATCTGCTGTATGGTATTTTATATTCATAGGCAACAATGCTTTAAAACATGTTGAACACAAATAGGTATCCAATTAACCACCTATAATTTCTGTCTTTGTAACATCTTGATAGTCTTTTCCATTTTTCTGATACTTTCTAACTATAGTTGTAATTTTAAGACCTGCAGGAACATATTCGTAAGATTTAAATTCTTGCTGTAATAAGTTTTCTCTAGGTTGTTCAAAAATTAAATCATTAGCATAATCACTAATTACACGATTTCCTTTTGATGATGTTTTAACTTCTGCTGATAGGGTTTTAAAAGCCATTATAATACTCCAAATAATATATTATTATACACGACTATGAATGATTGTCAAGTAATATTTTTATTAGATTGCTTTGGCCGTTCCACCAAAATTCTTTTGACCTTACTAAGTTGTGATTGTTTTGAATGCGTTCTACTATGTCTGAATTAGGCGGCGGGAAGTTTATAGCACAGTCTAGCATTTTGTCTATACGGACTAAATCGTCTGGCTCGCTGTCATAGTCATGTATATTATATTCAGTAAGCATATCAAAGCCTAGCTCTTCCATTATTTTACATGTACCTTGCCTGCCATTAATGAATGTAGGCATACCATACATAAATCCTTTAAGTATCTTTTCGTCCCAATCTCCTACATGTACAGGTTTTAAAGGATTGATAGGTGTTTCTGTTGGACTCTCTGTTACTAAGTTTTGTACAATATAAATGTATGTGCTGTCTATTAATGAACGAGAAAACGTATCGTATCTGGACTTGTTACTCATACTATGATCGCCTCGGTCCTGATTTATTCTATCCATGTTAAATTGTATATTCCAAGGAAAGCTCATAGTTCTTGGAGTAATACCAAACAGTTTAAAATATTCTTCTACATGACTTCTAAATGGTGTATCAGATATCAATTGGTCCATCTCATACCATTGGCTAAACTTGTTCATATTCCATTCGGTGTCGTCAAGCATACCTTTATGATACATTTTAACTATGCCCATAGCTCTGTTAGGCCTAAACACATTGTTAGGACAAAAATATCTTATAGGATATTTCTTACCTATTTTAGTATGTATGTCTTTAGTTTTTAATAACGGATCTTCTTTTATAGCATTAAAGAATACTAAGCCACCTAGTCCATGATAGCAGGATATTATATCTCTAAAACCTATTTCGTCTACAACATTGTCTCTGTTCCAGGCTAATGTGCTACAATAAAATTGACTATAGTCTTTGTCTTTTAATATTGGCAACTGGCCTTCATTGTTAGTAAAGTTACCAGGTAATAAAGTTTCGTTGTTGTAATCAAATACAACTGCTGTAGGATACTCAGAGTTTGGGTCTGCTAGTATTTCTAAGTCATGGAATGTGTCTGGTAAGTATTCGTTAAACCATCTCCAAGTGGGGTAATGCATTGGCACCCAAATAACGTTTAAGTGATCTTTTTTCATTACAGGCCTTACTTGGACTTCGTTATAACTTACAGTAGGTGTTATGTTTACTTCGAAACCAATATCTTGTGACCAATCAGGAGTTACAGGGCAATTATAATCTAAATATTGCTTGTAAAAATCATATGTGTGACTGCTCTCAGTTACAGGCAATCCAGGTTCTTGTTCGTCCCTAGTCATAAAATGCCTAAGGAAGATATGATTTATTCGCATCACTTGTTCCTAATTTTGTCGTTTTTGTCTATTGCTTTCTTTAAAATAGACAAGTCTGCTTTTTTAAGTTTAGCATAATACAATAAGGCTTTAGTGTCTTTAGGAAAACAATGTCCGCCAAAACCTTTTTCTCCATCAGGTCCAGGAACTTTCATGTGAGTGTTACCCATACGGTCATCTTGTGATAACATTTCTGTGAATGTTCCCCAAGGGACTTTGGTGCCACTTGCTTCAAAAAGTTCGTTAAGCTCGTTAAAAAAAGTAACCTTAGTTGCTAACCAACTATTTATAGTGTACTTAATTAAACTTGCTGATATAATATCTGTTTTAAATGTAGGAACAGTTTTAACAGAACTATGTTTTACATAAGCCTTTTCAACATTCTCACAATCTTTCCATTTGCCTCCTAATATTTGCATACTAGGATTTAGAAAGTCATCAAATGCATTTGCTTCTGTAAGGAACTCTGGATTATAAACAAGTGATAGTTTATATTTCTTTTTAAACCTTGTTAAATGGTCTGGAGTAATTGTGCTTTTTATAACTACAACACCTTTATATGTATGTGCTTCTAAATCTTTTAAAACACTATCAACAATCTGCACATCTACATCATAGTGTGAGTCTTGTGGTGGTGTGGGTACACATACAAATATTAATTTAGGATTGAACTCTATCAGTTCTCCTATAGTATTATTGTTTTGTTTGGGGTCTACTATGAATTGTTCTGTGTCGACGTCAAATCCATTTGATACTGCTGAGCCTACAAAACCATTACCTACAATACCTAAACGTAAAATATTCATTAGTCTACATAAGGAATATTATCCTTAGTCCCCGATAACCTTTCTACTGCTCTGTTATCTTGTTGCTCTTGTAACCATTCTTCTTCACCTGCATAGGTAGGACATTTATCGCTTTGTAATAAACGTTCACATTCAAATTTTATTTCGTATATTTTTTGCTTACATGCAAATCCGTTGAATCCATCTATACGTGGATCTGTCATTACACCAAACCATTGATATAATTGTTCTTTAATTGTTTTCTTTCCTGTGCGTTCTATATAAGGCATTATTTTTTAACTAAGCCATGTTCATGACCTACTGCTGATAGAATACAAAATACGGATAGTATAAGCCACCATGCACTTAGGTCTGTAAATATTACTCCTGCAAGTACTAAAAGGCCTGTTGCACCCATAGTAGTAATGCCTGTCTTTTCTCCGCTACTTAACTTCATAATGTTTTCTTGTGTTCAAAATCATAACTTGCTGATTTTATATTAACTTGGTCATCTGGTTTGTCATCTGCTACAAGCATACAACCTGCTGGGTCTACTTTCCATATCTCTTGGCCTTGTTCAAGTCTTTCGTCTTTTACTTTGAATCCTTCAGTCCAACGACCATATTCTACATATACCCATTGTCCAGGACTTAACCAATCTATATCAGGTCCTACGTCAAAGACTTCCATCCATCTGGGAGTAACTCCAGACTCTGTGCCTAATGTTTTTTTAATTATAATACCTGCACCTGTAACAGTATCGCCAAAGTCGGCGTTAATGCAAAAGATATTATCAGTCCTTGGTCTTATCCTCATCTGCTTCTTCCTGTGTGTAATAAGGTTCCATTTCTATATCCCCATTTGGTTGTTCCACCTCCTTATAACCTAATGGCGTTTTTTCTTTCATTACTTTAGTATCTACTTTAGTTTCTGATTCTCTTTGTAATGGTTCCTCTTTCTTTGTGTCTGGTTGTACTTTTGTTCGTACATTCTCTTTAGCAGTTTTGGCTGTCTTTACTTCTTGTAAATTGTCTTCTGTTGTGAACTCCGCCTTTGTTGGTGTTCCTTTTATACTTTGTTGTGCTGTACTAGACATTGGATTGTCTTCATAATATGCTCGTACACGTTCCTCACTAGGCGTAATTATCTCGCCATTAGGACCTAACACATTGCCATGAGCATCTGTTCCAGCATTTCCAACTGCTGGGCGATCTCCTTGTGCGGCAATTAAGGCATCCATATCAATTACTTGGCCTTTGTTTGTTTTGCGTTGTACCATTATCTTAAAAATTCCTTTATGTCTAATCCATATTTATAACTATCAACCTTGTGTACACCCAGAATATAGAGTAAATAACTGGAAACACTACTGCCTCTGCCTACTCCCCATACTAACTTATGCTTACGCATTGTGTCCACAATCCATATTAATAACTGTAGTATAGGGAATAATCCTCGTTCTTTATACATAGCAAGTTCCATTTCTACTCTCCCTATCTCGTCGGGATCACGTTGTATGAGTTTGTTATGTATATACTTCTCAACATCTAGCTCTTTGTAATGTTGTGGGATATTAAATTCTTTACTAATTCTAGATACATCACTTATTTCGTTTAGTTCTAGTTCTTTAGCAACTTTGTTGAATGCTGTTATATCCTCAAATGCAATATCAGATATATCTTTACTCCTATAGAGTAATTCAATACCAGTTTGCTCGTCGGCTAGATAGTTTTCCATAAGTGTATTATATATGAAAAGAATATAAAAGTCAATCTATTTGTCTTTTGTTTCTTCTTTTGGAACTAATTTAAGTCCAGGCTTTTTAGTAAAGTCTACCTCAACCAATTTTCCTTTTTCTTTTGGAGACTCTTTAGAAAGTTCTCCTCTAAGTTCTGCTTCAATAGTGTTAATAGGGTCTTGCATTCTTTCTAATATTGCACCATTGTCGTCTATAGACATGAACTCGTCTAGTTCTTCTTTTGATTGTGCTATGTTATCAAACGTACTAAAATCCCTACGTTCCCACCAAGGTGTTTGCCAAAAACTTAATTCACCTAACCAGTTTTCCATAGAGGGCAATGTATCATAATCGTTATCATCTGAAAAGAATGAGTATGCTAATCCATCAACTTTGTCAGATATATTAACTGCTTCTACAAAACTATGCTCAGTACATAAAGCATTAAACTTGGAATGTAATGCTGTGACTAAACATGCATCGCTCATCTCAGGCAATATCATAAAGTTATTATTATGACTTGCAAATGCTCTTTCAATATTATTTTTACCTTCTAAATCATATATAATAGTTTGATGTAATTGATCATATATAAAACTATTAATAGTAGAGTAACTTATATTTTGCTCTACGTAAGCATCTTGATATTCCATAGCATCTAACATTTCAGTTCGTATGGTGTATTCTACATCATAACTAATTGCTTTAACTTGTTTTACATCATCTGAGTCAAGAACCCATGTTGCTCTCCATGGTATAGTTTTTCTAACTGCTAATATGTTCATGTTTTTGCTCCAAACTTTGGCACATCTATAGTAAACTCTTGTGATGCTTCAGGTTGAGGCTCAGGTTGTTTTATAGGTTGCTCTTGTTCTTTAATTGGTTGTTCTTCTATAGGGCCGTCCTTATCATAATAAAACTTTGCTATATTTGTAAGTAGTTCTTCTTTGGAGTAGTCAGGAGTATGAACAACTGATTCTATCTCTCCAATGTTTAATACATCTGGTATATTATCCATTTCGTTATGTTGGTATGCCATAAGGTCACGATGTCGTTCTTGTGCATCGTCTAACATACCTTTAACTTGATTCCATATAGGACTGGCTTCATTTAACTGATACAGTCGTTTAGTCAGAGACTCTATCTCTGTTAAAACTTTGTCTTGGTTCATGGCTTGAACCTTTTGCCAGTAATCATCCATTGTTAAAATTTATTTTAAACATTGCTAGATATGATTTGGTTTTAAATCTTACCTGATACATTGTTACTTGGAAATCCTCACCAGGCCTTAAACCTAAAGACAAGCATGTACTTGTTACAGTATTTCGATGATGTACTGGTGTTGTTTTTCCTTTTGCATTCAGAACTAAGTCAAATGAATTTTCTTTCCAGTCAACCCATTTATCAAACTGTGATAGGCTATTGCTCTGTTGCATAATAACTGTCTAAAGTTGTCTCCTGTATGTGTAAATATTGGTTACGTTGTCTAAATATAATATCTATATTTGGTGCAATTCCTTCTATAAAGTTTTCTATAGTATAACTTTTTTCGTTGCCCCATGCCCTACAATTATATGCTTTAATTTTATAATTTAAATCTCCGAAGTTCATATGTACTTGATGATTAAATCGTTTTAATTTAACACCTACACCTACAAAGTATGCGGTTGCATCAAATACATCATGTGTATCACAAATAACAGTAGGAACATTATTTGTTGTTTCTCTTTTATCTAACATAATAGTAAACCTGTTGTTTTCACATGTAAGTTTACCATAGTTTTCAGAAACGTCTGTATATTTAAAACCTATTGCCATATAATGTTCTAATAAATTTTGATTGTGGCAATTAAATTTTATCCCACTAATGTAATTTAAATGTTTAAAACTTTTGGTTTTATTATCTACTATTTTATAACTTGCTTCTAACGTTGGGCTAACATTATGTATTTGTTTCTCTTGTAGGATATAAGTTCTTAATCCATTGCCATTGTCTATATAAAAGAAATCGCTATCACGATCTAATTTACAATCTAATCTGTCTATGTCTTCAACATTGCCGTTAAATCCTATTCCAGATATATGTGCTGACTGTTTAGAGTCATCACTGCGAAGTAAAATAATACAATTATTTAAGTTCCAAAATCCTACAGGACCATATGTATGCTGAGTCCTATGAATAAATCCTAACCTACTTAATTGGTTATTCATTACTTTAGGCGATACAACTGATGGGTCGTAACTGATTTCTATAAAACTAAACTCTGCCATTATTCCTTATCTTGTGTTTCTGATGTCTCACATTCCCCACAACAATCTGATGTGCCACAGTCTTCATGCATCACACCATCTTCGTCGTAGCCTTTTTCGTCTACCTTTTTATTAGGTTTAAATACTTTAGGGTCCATATAATCTCCTTACTAATACTATTTAGTAAAGGAAATTACATATTTTATGATCTTTGATCTATGATTTCATCAGCAAGACCAAACTCTACTGCCTCATTGGCTGTCATAAAGTTATCTCTATCCATACTTGCTTCAAACTCTTCGTATGTTTTTCCTTTGCTGTTATGCTGTACATATATCTCAGTAAGCTCTTTCTTCATACGAACAATTTCTCTAGCACGGATTTCAATATCACTTGCTTGTCCACTTGCACCACCTAAAGGTTGATGTATCATAGTTCTGGATTTAGGCAAAAGGAATCTTTTACCTGCGGCACCTGATTGTGCTAACAAACTGCCCATGCTGGCCGCTTGTCCCATAACAATAGTACTAACATCTGGTTTTATATACTGCATTGTGTCATACATTGCCATACCACTTGTAACAGCACCGCCTGGAGAGTTTATATAAAAGTTTATATCTGCGTCTGAGTCTTCTGCTTCAAGGAATAACAACTGAGCACAAATGCTATTTGATACTGCGTCGTTTACTTCCCCATTAAGGAAAACTATTCTTTCTTTAAGTAGTCTACTATATATGTCGTAACTACGTTCGCCCTGTGCTGTTTTTTCGATTACATATGGTATAAAGTTCATATTTTTATTTACCTTTAGTTAGTTCTATTATTTTGTTAATAATGGCCTGCATGCCTTTCTGTCGTTGTACAGTTAAGTTTTTTGTAATACTATGAAAGTCTCCAAAACGTATTGCACTAGGATTAGGTGTTGCAACCTCGGCCACTAGCCTTGCTATACCTTTAACCATAAAGGCATCGCTGTCAGTCTTTATATCCCATACATCATTATCTTTACTTACAGTAATCCATACTGCACTCTGACAACCACTTACATAGTTCTCATTAGTCCTGATGTCGGTAGTATCAGTTAAGTCGCCACCTATCTCAAGAAGCATGTCATAAAACATTTCTTGATCGTGGGTAACTGATTGTAATTCTTCTAAAAGATTTGACATGCTGTAATTATACAACAAGTATGATTATATGTCAATAGAAATATTAACCTGGTGTACAATAACCAATAAAGTTGTCGTACTCTGTGCCAGATGTTAATTGGACTAGTGTGCTGATATCTCCATTAGTTGCTTTGTAAAGCTCTACTGGATCTGTGCTGTCCTTTTTAAAGTAAACTAAGTAGTCAGCCGCATCATTAATACCATCACTAGGATTTTCTATTCTTTCTACAGGTGTATATCCTTCAAAGGCACTTGGCGCCGATACTCCTCCTGCACTTGTAGGACCAACATGAGTTCCTATAACAACATCACTGTCTGATGATACTGAACTGCTTTTACCTGCATACCATGTTGCTACGTCTCCTGAGTTTGGATATGTTCTGTTACTTGGCATTGTTTACTCCATAAAAATTTTTATTATACTTGTATTTATCTGATATGTCAATTTAAATTACAATACGCCATTCCCAATTCCTATATTGCATAAAGGGTTGGTTGTTGGCTGTGATGTCTGTTAGTATATTGTTGTCAGTATATATCTGGAAAGTAATATCATTTTGTAACTCTGGCCAATGCCATCGCTCATTATCATTTGGTTGTACTAACAGATACTTGTTTTCTGTATCAAAAGGTATACCCCAATCTGGTGTAACTCTCCATTCCTGATCTGGCCACTTATCAATATTGTCTTTAGTTAGTACTTCTATATCAAATGGAGGCCGCAACGATGCTTGTTTAGTATAGTTTAATATTAAAACAGGCATAAATTTATTATATACATTATGAAAACACATTCTTGTTCTGCCTGGATGAACTTCTAATATTTGTTTATTATTAATGTGATTATAAGTGCATACTATAAAGGTATTAAATTTGTTGCCTTCCAATAAACTTTGCTGTAGGTTCCATAAATTAACTAACTTGCTAATCTCTTGACTTTTATTTTCATGTGGTGTTTGTGTAATACTTAATGTATTTTGTGCCTTAAAATACTTTAATGTTGCATCAGCATCAGTTCCTAAATCACCATAACTGTTAAGTTGTTTTAATTGGCTCAGTGTTGCATAGCCTACATGCACAAAGATACCTCGCTCTAGAGCAACGTCCAGTAAACCGTTTAACTTCATGTTAGCACTATTTGGCAAATCTGTCATAGTCTGTGCCTTGCCATGTTAATCTAAATAATGTAAATAGGTCTTCCTGTTTAAATGTAACTAACATTCCTTTACCTAATACTCTTTCTAACTGTAAGTCCTGGTAAGTAAAGCCATGCATAACACACCACAACAACAATTCTACACGAATATGGCTGGCTTTCATCTCTCCAGGCTTACCACTTCCACCTATAGGCAGTTTAAATAACACTTGCATGATATTTATTTATGATAAATAGTTGTATGAGGCTCAGAGAAATATATTTAGAAGGCACCAGATGCTGGAAAGGATACAAAAAGAAAGGCATGAAGACTATGTTTGGTAAACGTGTACCCAACTGTGTTAAGAATGAAAACACCGGCAATCCTCATAAAGGCAAGTATATGATTAAAACAGACGCCCCAGGCAGAAAAGATTCTGATCTTGTTATAATGCCAGATGAGAAAGCCGCAAAACAAATGGTAGCCAGTCTAAGTAAAAAGAAACCTGATGTAAAATATTGGGTTGAGCTCGTAGAATACAATGATTGGGATAATCCAACTAATGATGAATTAGAAAGAGAAAGACAAGGTGCTGATAATTTTGTACTAGATCGACAAATTGCTGAATTTGAAAAACAATTACAGAAAGAGAAACAGCAGAATAAAAAATATAATTACGAAACAACCAAAAGAAACTTTTACGAAAAGCATGGCGCCGAAAAGGCAGAGAAAATGCTTTACATGATGAAAGAGAAAGGTCTATTTAATTAAGTATTTTTATTTGGTTCTACAGGTGGAGTTAAAATATCATGTGGAGATAGTCTCTTGTTTGGTTCATCTGGATTAATAACTTTAAGTTCATTTTCAACGTCAGTTACTATTTGATCTTTTGGATCAACTGTTGTCCACCATTTTATTCCCCATTGTACTATAGGTGCAGTTAATTTTTTTGTTACGTCTTTGACGCCTATAATTATACCCATAAACACCAACCAACTTGCTATGCTACCCAACCAACCCCAGGCACCTAAATCATTAATAAGTTTTACTAAACCCACACTCCACTCTACAAGAGCAGGAGCAACGGCGCCGGCCATTTGCATGAATACTGCTATTATTTCTTGTAACTTATCCCAGGCAAAATCTTTTATTCCAGATGCTTCATATTCCTTAAACTTTACAATAGACTCTGCCCACCATTGTGCTCCAGCAGTTCTGGCCCATTCATCTATAGCAGT
>ERZ802830.4849-NODE-4849-length-10553-cov-6.7129_pt1 | contig 10553 bp, 10 predicted proteins | sample MGYA00345654_ERZ802830 | MGnify/ENA primary metagenome ERZ802830 (study PRJEB30503, sample SAMEA104212375) | marine metagenome | biome: Westerlies Biome; feature: [SRF] surface water layer (ENVO:00010504) within the epipelagic zone...; material: water...
CTATTTCGGCTTTTGAACTTAAATATCAGCAACGCGGCGATGCTCTCTTTGAGGTGGCCACTCAGTTAAGGGGTTGTGCCGACCTGTAAAACCAGCTCGTGTTGCCCCTTGAGTTAGATTAACCGCGGGCTCGTTCCCTCATGGTAGGAGCCTCGCTTGTTCCGCTTTGATAAACAACGCGCTAAAAAAATAAACACGCTCGGCTGCGCGACTATATTAATGGTTTTCCATTGATCCTAACGCATAGTCATCGCGTACGATTTTTTCGAAACATCTCAGGTATATAAACCGGCCAACCGTAGGCTCGCGCTCCACGACCAACGCCGTTCATAACGATAAAGTCGTCATGAATTTGAATGTCTTGCTTGTCATTTATCAAACGAACGATGTCGAGTGCGTCTTTCAGATCGGTCGACTCCAATTGCAAGGATCGCTCGTTAGGTCGATAGTTTGATCTGAGCATGTAATCCAAGCCTGGCTCTGCCGACATCTCTATCCGGCCGCCCCAGATTGAAGCAATACCGCTTTGTGAAGCGATCCTTTGCAGCTTCTCTAAACTTTCTAAATAAGATGGGTGATCCCGAATTACCAATCGTCCCGGATAAAATGTGTTTCCGGTGAGTAAAATCTTCGACCATGTGTCAAAGAGCGATATAGCCTCTGGATCGATTCCTGGTGTGGGGATCACCTCTAAGTGCCTCCCGCCGAGACTTAAAGTCCCACTGTCGGGCCACGAAGAGCCGAATAATGCGGCTCTTGTGTCGGCATCGTCGGCAATGCGCGTATTTTTTCGGTTTCTAAACTGTTCAAGCGCTGACGTTTGAGAACTGTCTTGGCCGAGTGGGATCACGAAAAGAGTAAGCTCAGACACTCTGTTTGCTGTCTTCCATCGATCTATGACGCTATCGACCATCTGCCGCAAGGGGAAGTACTCGGGCTCCGATGTAGCACCTGCATCAAGGAGCACGGCGCTTTCGTCGCCGAATAAGAGGTACATAAAGGGAGCTTCCCAATGGACTGCCGGGTTTTGACGCAGAATATAAGTATGCTCATTGTAACGGTGGACTTGAATGCGCAGGTCTTTATTCGATTTAGCAGACAGGCTGCCGTGGATCCAAGAAAAACGCATGTTGCCATTTGGTGATGCATCTGTTTCCCATTGGGCCCAGACGCCTTGCGAGAGCATTAAGCTAAATGCGGCCAAAGTCAGGGTTTTTAAAATATTCATTACTACGGATCCGTTGTGTAAGCCCAAGGAACTTCGTTGTAGATCAAGAAGTCGTCGAATTTATAGATCCCAGCTTGGTCTATTTTAGACGCGGCATTAACCGCCTCGTCTAGCATCGCTCGGGTCATTTGCATGGGTGGTTCGTTGGGCTGCCAAGTTGTCCCTATTGGGTAGTCAATGGTGGGTGTGTTGGTCATTTCAATGTGATTGTTGACGAAGTGGGAAACCGGGTAATCGTTCGCAAGGGATTGGAGTCGTCTAATGCTTGCGGACCAAGCGTCCCAATCTTGCAGATAAAGACGCCCCCGATAGAACATATCGCCCGTGTACAGCAAGTCGGTCCATTTATCGTAGAACGCGATCTCCGAGCTTTCATGGCCGGGCGTGCCAGTAATGACGAACTCCCTTCCACCAAGATCGAATTCGATTCTCTGATTCGGATAGTTGGAAAATCCCCAATAATTCATAACCTCTTCGTGGGTTAGTCCAACCATCGTTGTGTTAGGGCGATCTACAAATTGATTCCAGGCCGCGTAATGGTCGCCGTGCAAATGACTGTTGGCGACGATTAAGTGAGTGTTGGACTGCTTGAATTCTGATTCCCAGTCGCTGACGATTTTGTCCACTGTTTTGCGTAGTGGAAATAGTGCCGGTGATGAGGTGGACCCTTGGTCGATTAGCAGTGCTTTTTCGTTGCCGAAGAACACATACATAAATGCGCCCTCGTAATTTATTGCTTTGTTCTCCCGCAAAATATAAGTGTGGTCGTTGTACCGATGCACCTGCACGGCTGGGTCCTCGTTATCCATTGCTGACTTAGAGCCATGGATCCATTGATCCGGAAAAGACCCGGGTGCAGTTGCACTCTCCGGGAAAACTAACGCTCGAGATGGCCCCAGCGAAAAAGCCAAATCAACCATTAGCAGCCCCGATGCCACGGAAATCGCCGCTATTGAATGTTTAAGTTTAAGCATTCACACACTCCATTTTTTAAAATAAGTAGATTGCTAGTCGCTTCGTGAACCAGTAGAGGCCCACTCCGGCGATGGTTACGCTGGCCGGGTCTGCGATACGTCGTTTATAAAAAGGCTGCTGTCTAAACCACCCAACGCAGGCGAAAGCCATCACTAACACTGCGAGTTGGCCAACCTCTACGCCCAAGTTGAAGAAAAGCAACGCGCTGAGAGTGGTGTCTTGCGGTAGCTCCAGCGAGCCTAATGCGGAGGCAAAACCTAATCCATGAAGTAGGCCAAAACCCAAAACGGCGAGAGCTCGCCATCTTTGCGATTGTTCCTCATAAAGATTGTCAACGGCGACGTAAATGATAGATGCAGCAATCAGAATCTCGATCAAGTGAGAGGGCGCAGACACCCAGCCAAAGATCGCCGCCGTTAGAGTGATGGAGTGTGCCACGGTGAACAATGTTACTTGACCGATGAGCGTCGTAAGACGACTAGAGAGAAAGAAAAGACCCAGAATAAACGCGATATGATCAGCGCCATCTGGTACGACGTGTTGAAAACCTACCGCTAACCAAGACAAGGCTGGGGACGCGCTCTGAAATTGCAAAGTAAGCGCAAGCAAAAAATCACTTTCCTCGCGTTGACCGGGCAATCCTAAAAGGATGGCTCCGCTTGAACGAGTTTCTTCGGTTAAGAGGCGAGACGCCGGTAGGTTTGCGAACGCGTCGACGCGCACCAAACACGGCCAAGGAACATCTATTGAGGAGGCCAGCTGAAGCTCCACGATGTCCTCGGTAGAAAGTTTGACGGACTGCAGCTCGTAGGAAATGCGAGCCATCTGCGGAGTGAGCGGATTGATGATTGCGTCGAGCGAGATCGCTTCAAGGTTTAGGTCCGTAAGGGCAAGCATCTGTCGCCGCCCGTTAACTTTCAGTATCAGACCCTCTTCAATTTTAGATAAGGCTTCGTGCAGCATTAACTCTTGCTCTGAGCCGTCCGTGGTTTGAGCGGAGGACCAATAAAATTCAGGCGTGACTAAGCCGGATTGCCCTAAATCGATAATAAGGTCCAACTTAGCGGCGCCCTCGGTGGGGATGGACAGGTTGAGGTTGGTCATATTCAACATGTGAGCGAAGCTTGCTGGCGCCAACAATAAAGAAATGAGGAATGTCGCCCAGGTTGATCTCGATCGCATAATGACGCAAAAGCTCTAAGTTGTTGCGATGGTTTGTTAAGCAGAACGTCGCAATAAGTGTGCCAATTAAATAAAGCAAAACGTGGTTGTATACCCTTGTGCGCGCACCCGTATTGGGCGTTCACCTTGACCTGCGCCCATCGATGAAGCTGCGAGATAGAGATTACTCAAGCGGACCAAAAAGCTGATTACTTCTACTCGACGTTTGAAATCTGCTGCTCATCAAGATGTCTACCAGCGTGTTTGCCCTTATCCAAGAGGCTTTGTTAGTTGCCTGTGCTCGAAAGTTAAGCGCACTCAAAACTAACGATATATGCAAAGTTATATCGATCCAGAGTTGGTGTTGTTGTGGTGCTGCCCAGTTATGGTTCGGCTGATTATGTGACGCACCATGCGCGTACGTTTTTAGAGTCTATTGCGGAAAATTTGACGCCCCAAACCGCATAAAACACGGCTTTCGCGATTGGTACGGAAATTGCCTTGTCTTTGTTGAGCGGGTCTACCGCAATGCCAGAGCTAGAGACGCAGCAATAAATTGGAAGAGACAGCCTAGGCGTAAAGCGTCTTGATCGCTTTTAGGCACAGCGCGATCGTTCGCTTGCAGCGCCCTGGCTTGCATAGTGCGTGTCAATTCAAACCTCGTGTTGGCACGGGCGGCGTGGACAAAAAGGCATCGAAGCAATCGTTGTAATAGGTAAGCGGTTGTAAGAGTCGAATGAAAACATGGGGCATTCGAACGCCTCAATCTGAGAAGAAGCGCCCATTTTTACCCCGGAACGGCTCTCTGACTCGAAGGCAGACCCCGAAAAACGAGGGCACCCTTGGCGCCCAATATATGGTTCAGCAGCGGAAGCATGATGATAAAACAAAAATTCTTGGCTCTTTTTCTAATTCTCGGGATGCACGGGACCGTTTTAGCCCAACCACTCACGATAGGTTATAGCGACTGGCCGGGCTGGGTGGCGTGGGAAGTCGCGATCGAGAAGGGATGGTTCGAGAAAAGCAATGTCGACGTGAAGTTTGAATGGTTCGATTATGTTGCCTCAATGGACGCATACGCAGCCGGCCAGCTTGATGCGGTCTGCATGACGAACGGCGACGCCTTGGTAACGGGAGCGACGGCACGCAGGTCGGTCATGGCTCTAATCAATGACTTTTCGAACGGGAATGACATGGTGGTCGCCGTACCAGGAATAGACGACATCGAACAGTTGCGGGGCAGAAATGTCGGGGTTGAGGTTGGCTTTGTCGGCCATTTATTGCTCCTGCAAGCGTTGGAGGAGGCTGGACTGTCCGAAGACGACGTTAACCTCATGAACGTACCTACTAACGAGACGCCTATGGTTTTGGCGAGCGGGCAGGTGGATGCAGTCGTGGCCTGGCAGCCAAACTCCTCACAGAGCCTGAAAATGGTTCCTGGGGCGACCGCGATTTACTCTTCTGCTGATGTTCCTGGGTTGATCTATGACACATTAGCAATCGCTCCCGAGAGCTTGGACGCGTTCCCCGAAAAGTGGGCGAAAGTATTCCAAATTTGGTATCGGGTGGTCGAATTTATTAATGACCCTGAGACTCGAGGTGAGGCTATAGAGATTATGGCCTCGCGGGTTGGCGTAGAGCCTCAGGAATATTCGAAGTTGATGCAGGGCACGAAGTTCCTGTCCCAGAGTGAGGCGCGAGAACGGTTCGCGGCAACCAACGATCTAAACTCTCTACAGGGGTCAACGGAGCTGGCCAACCGCTTCAATTTAAAATACCAGGTTTACTCCGAATCGCAGGCAATAGAGGACTACATGAGTGCGGTTCTCTACGAGGGGCAGTGATCTATCGCCGCTAAGACCGCGAAGACCGCTCAGACCGAGGTGCGGTTGGGATGAAACATAGTGGCCTCATTGCCGCCTCGTTCGCCCTGCCTTTGTTGATCTGGGTCGCGGTCAGCTATGTACCTGGGTTGTGGCAACCATACACATTGATAACGGACCCCGGTGGCGTTTCGTTTTACCGGGTGGATATGTTGGTGGCAAATGAACAATTTGCGTCACAACTGGAATCGGCCCGCAGTAAAGGACTCCCTCTGCCCTCCGGCATTCGCTCGAATCCGGTCTACTTACCGGCACCGCACGACGTTACTCGGGCGCTATACACTAGCTTCACTACTCCGCCGGCGAGACGAAGCGAGGTCTGGTTCCATCAAAGCATAGGGCACAGTGTTTCTATTATTTTTTGGGGGTTTTTGTATTCGTGTCTGCTAGGAGTGCCGATTGGCGTGCTTTGTGGGGCTTATGGGCCCGTCTCAAGGCTGTTTGAGCCTTTCGTAGAGTTCGCCCGCTACTTTCCTGCCCCTGCTTTTGGCGCTTTAGCGGTGGCAATTCTAGGAATTCATGATGCGCCCAAGATCGCAATTATTTTCATCGGAACCTTCTTCCAAATGATTTTGGTTGTAGCTAACACGACGCGGCGCCTGGACAACGGTTTTATTGAAGCGGCGCAGACCCTGGGCGCAAATAGGGTTCGGCAACTCCTGCAAGTGACTATTCCCGGGATTCTTCCGGATTTGTACAAAGATCTACGCATTCTTTTAGGTTGGGCATGGACCTACTTAATCGTCGCGGAACTAATTGGCACATCCTCAGGGATTACATGGTTCATTACCCAGCAAGCGCGCTACAAGAATTTTGATATGGTTTTCGCGGCTTTAATAATCCTCGGTGTTATTGGCCTTCTGTCGGATTTAATTCTCGAAAGACTAGGTAGGCGGCTGTTCCCATGGCAGAGGCAAAACGATGGCGTTAGGTGACCCTAGAGTGAGTCCGTCACAGCCAAAGTTGGCGCTGCGCCAGTTGGGGAAGGTGTTCGATGTGCAAGGGGTAAAAAAGGTTGCGTTACACGATATAGATTTAGACGTTCAGAGCGGCGAATTTGTCGCGATCGTTGGCGCTTCTGGCTGTGGGAAATCTACACTTATAAGAATCGTGGCTGGGTTAGAAGCAGCATCGTCAGGCGAGGTTTTGATAGAGGGAAAACCGGTGAAACGACCCGGAAATGATCGGGGCATGGTGTTCCAAAAATTCTCGTTATTTCCTTGGCTAACAGTTTTAGGGAATGTCATGTTCGGCTTGCAAGACCAGTTCCGGGAAAAAAAAGATAGAGCAAAGGCAGCGCTCGAGTGGGTAAGCAAAGTCGGGCTAGAGGAATATGTTAGTTACTATCCGAATCAGCTATCCGGCGGTATGCAGCAACGGGTAGCGATTGCCAGAGCACTCGCGCCCGGGCCTAAAGTTTTGCTTATGGACGAGCCATTTGCCGCACTAGACGCCCAAACGAGGAAACTAATGCAGCAGCACTTGCTCGAAATCTGGCGCGATTTGGGCGTTACAGTGGTGTTTATCACCCATGATCTGGAAGAGGCAGTACTTCTCGCTGACAGGGTCGTGCTTCTTGCACCAAACCCTGGCCGTGTTGCGACAATCTTGCCTATTGAAATACCCAGGACGATCGATGGACTGCAGCGGGAAAAATATGGTGCTGTTTTCGAGACGCAGGTTAAAAACTTAACCGGTGAGCTTGTAGGAACAATAGCTGCAGATCACGAGTAACAGTGGACAACTTGCAAAGACGATAAAATAGGGAGCGATGATGGATACTGCAGAAATCGAAGATGATAATCCCGCTGCGTCAGATGAACTTGTCGCGCAAAAAGAAGTGTTGGATGAGGCAGAAGAGGACTTCGATGGATTCGATGGATCGTGGGATTATGAATGGGTAGCGATCGCAGATCAGATCATGGAGGATTGGCCTTGGATGTGGATTGCCACCGCACTTTTTATTGCGGGCCTGGCGTATTCGTATTTCAAGAACAAAGTCGATTAGACAAGGTACAGGGCTAAAGCGGCTTTTCGAGAGCGTCCCAATCGGACCACGAGATGTCTCTGCCGGGGAAGGCCGGTTTCACAAAAGGCCATTCCTCCGCGATCCAAATTTTCGTCCAAGCGAATAGTTCATCATCAAAGCCAAGGTCAAACTGCTTTTGGGTCACCCATAACCGGATCGAAGCATCGAAGTCAGATCGGTCGCTTGGGTAAACGTATACACAGCCGAGTTCAATCGTTTCGTCGGGGCTGAGCACCGCATAAGCGAAGGACGTGCGGGCGTCGAAGCGCTGTTTTTCCGTTTCCATATCGACGAAAGCGTCTGCCATCGTCAGGTCCTCTCGGGGCCAGCTGGAGCTTCTTGAAAAAGTAGCCCGCAAGTGGTCGATGGAGGACATATATGCTTCGTAGTCAATCTCCGCAAGCTCTGGACCGAGTGGTTTGAGGACAAAGTCACCGGCATCCACGGCGCGAGGAGGTTCGAAGGACTCAGGCACGAATGATTGGGCGGATGCGGCGGTGGCCGCTGGGAGCATAAGCAGGCATACGCACAAGCGGCAGAGCACCGAACGAAAGTGCGTTGTTATGGGGTTCCCCTGAGAGCGCGAAGCGGTAGGGCGGTCACCGGTCCGAGCGCTCGGGTGAAGCATGTTAAAGCTGCTTGAGTTTGTCATTGGAATAAAAAGCCAGTACGTACTGATCAAAGAGATTAAGTTGCTTGCCTGTTCCGGAACCGCATCTCTCAATATGAGAGCTGTTCGAGAAAGTGCCGAAGATTCTGTCCCAAATAATGATACCGCAGCCGAAGTTGGTGTTGCTGTCATCGAAATTGTGTGAATGGTGCAACTGGTGATGCTCGGGAGATGTGAAGAACCAGTTCCAGACCCCCGACCTCATTGGGAGGTTGGAATGGGTGATCCATCCATTACAGAAGCCCAAAGCCGCACTCACGGCGATAACCTCGGTGCTTGCCCCGAAGAGCGCTAGGATGATAGGAGTGCTGAAGCTCAGGGCAAGGAACTCAGTCGGGTGGGTTCTGTTTGATCGAGCGGCGCTCATTTTGGTGATGTGGTGATGCGTTGCGTGGGTTCTCCAGGCAATCATGTATCTGTGAGAGCATCTGTGAATCCAGTAATAAATGAACTCGGATGTAGTTTGAACAATCACAGCACATAATATTAGGCCGGGGATGGTCGCCGCCTCCAGAGTGAACGGTATAAAGGTGTTTTCGCGAACCCACTCGAACGCGCTGGAAATCGGTGTTTCGTAATAATCAGATATCAGCGGGATCCAAATGTACGCGGCTGTAAACAACCAAAATGCGTCCTCGGCATAATCACGCCAGTTGAGCAGCCAAGCCTTCTTTTTCGTCCAAATTCGCTCCGCGGCTAACAGTAAAAAGAGGGGGGAAAATAGCAAAAGCGCTGTGAGGGCGTCTGCGTCACCGCTCAGAGCCTCTGGCGTCATGCTGTTGTTGGAAATAGCGATAGCGACAGCGATCATCGAGGTCAGCGCGATGATCGGCTGTGGCAGTGTCCACAGAAACTCTGTCAGCTTCGACCGATACACGTAAGCGGGGGGGTCAACAATGTCTGGCAGGTCTTGGGTGTCCACGTCGAGACCGTTAAGTGCTACGGGTGTGTCCTGATCCAAGGGATGTTGGGCATTCATATTGTTGTTAATCCTGTTTCCTACATTCATTGTGCTGGTCGGTTGCGGTTCGCAGTTAAACGCGCGCCGGTAGGTTTCTCGCGGATACCCGGCTGCAAAAGAGAGAATGCAAATTGCGGGCCTGTTTGATGGGGATTCAGGCTGGATGCGGGTCGCGTGTGGTCAATTCGGAAACGGCCCGAAAACAGGCGTGCCGGGATTCATGAATTTAATCGGTTAGAGGCATTAGAAGGCTCGGTCAAATTCCTCTAAATAGCTGAAAAAATTGGAATTTTTAAAATCCCTACTTGGGATATTCTAATGTTCTTTTCGCATACGCAAAGACGGCGGGTTCAAATGCGCTCGAGCTCGTCCGTGAGGCAATCAGGAAAACCCTCAAGCATTTAACTTTTGTCCATGTTGAGGTTTCCCGGCTTGCCAACTGTAGAGATAAAGATAGCGTCAAAGCGATCAACAAACGCACGATTTATGTGCGGCCCGAGCGGTTATTTGAACTACTGTTCCAGTTTTGGTGCGCGCTTTTACTGCTGTTGAGGTGCCACCACTGTCTCATAAAATTGTTTGTAGCCAGCTGTCATGGCACGCGCGCAATCTTGAGGTGTTCCCTCTTGAGTATTTCTATTTTTGCAAGGCCCTTGCATTATCTCAGGGAGATTGGCTTCGACCCATTTTCTAGCCTCGTAGTATACAGGTTGGTCGTTAGAGCTTGTTTTGATCTGGGTGATTTTTGAACCGTCAAAAGTTATGTGAAAGGTGTCCGTTACGTTGAAGCCTGTTTTAAGGGCGACCACCGGATCATCCTGCACAGTAATCCCACATGCGATTACGTTCTCTTGCTCTACATCGCAGGGAAAACGTTCTAAAACTTTATAGTTACCGCCCTCGGCCCAGCCCTGATAGTAAAGGATGCGACCCGCACTAGCCCCGGCATCTTTTAAATGCTCCGCCAGCTGCGATGAGTTGTAAGAGTAAAATGCATCAATCATTTCCTCAGCCAGTTTTTTCTGTTTTTCGACGGACGTAGTCTTTTCATTGTCCAAGTGATGCATGGCATGGGTCATGAAACTCAACAGAAGCAGCATGGGGAGCATGAGTACTGAGCTGATTTTGAAACTATAGATTTTGCCGACTTTTTCTCGAACCGCAGAATTAGCAGCGTGTTTTCTATTGCTTTCTCTTAATGTTTCCATGTTGTTTTTCCTATTTGTTGGTGTTTTTTAAATAAGCGCGCCAGCCGCCCAACGCGGTGATTTCCTCGGCGCCATCCAGCCCCGCATGCTCGCAAAGAAAGCCAAGGACCCGCCTGCCATCTTCGATTTCAATGGTGCCTATGCCCAAAGGGCTTGGTATCCCCATGATGAAACTACCCACTGTATCCGCTGGCAGGCTCCAGATTTCCAGATCGATCGCGGTATCCGAGGACGAATCTCGAATCAGGCCCGGGCGTGCTGGCGGTCCGCCTTTAAGAGCGAACAACCGATATTGGCTCGCTGTTTTGACGGCCTCCACAAATCTCCCATTCCTTTCGGTAAGCTGGAAGTTGAGTGGTAAGTCCTTCATGTGGGCTCCGCATACCGCTCTGGCCACCTCGCACAAATCATGGAGTCCGCTGCCACGCTCAGGAATAA